>Ga0101944_10002094_pt1 | contig 34671 bp, 23 predicted proteins | sample DewCreD2012metaG_FD_75245 | JGI IMG/M metagenome (GOLD analysis project Ga0101944, IMG submission 75245) | Hot spring sediment bacterial and archeal communities from British Columbia, Canada, to study Microbial Dark Matter (Phase II) - Dewar... ... | reverse complement strand
CCGTCGTAGCCGAGCGCGAAGCCCAGCCCCTCGGGCCCTTCTTCTGTCCGGATCTTCACGATCAGGTGATCGCGGTGCGTGATCCGCCGCACCGCGTCCGCCACCGGCTGCGGCAGCGGAATGGAGACGGCCAGCGCTTCGACTTCCCGGATCTTCATCTCGCTACGATGATGGCATGGAGCTGCTCGCCGGTGCGCTGGACTCCTCCGTAGCGCTGGTGGCAGGCGCCTGGAATCCGCCCACGCGCGCGCACGTCGAGCTGGCCCGTTCCGCGCTCGGATGGGCCCGGCGCGCTGTCTTTGTCCTGCCGCGCACGTTTCCGCACAAGCCATACGAGGGCGCCTCGTTCGCGCAGCGCACGGAGTGGATCCGCAGTCTGGCCTCGTTGCACCCGCTGTTCGCCGCCGCCGTCAGCGAAGGCGGACTGTTTCTCGAGATGGCCCGCGAGGCGCGCGCGCTCGGCGCCGTGCGCGTTTTTCACGTCTGCGGCAGCGACGCGGCGGCGCGCATCGTCGGCTGGGACTACGGCAATCTGCCCTCCATCGAAGAACAGCTGGAAGAGTATGAGCTGCTCGTCGCTCCACGCCCGCTGCCCTTCGTTCCGCCTCCGCGCCTGCGCCCGCGCATCCACACGCTGATGGTCCCGGTCCTGCTCGGCGGCATCTCCTCCACGGAGGTCCGCCGCCGCATCCGCTCGGGCGAGCCGTGGCGGCATCTCGTGCCCGATCTGCTCGCGGACTCCGCCGCGCAGGTCTACCGCTGAGGCCACGCCCGGCCTCCGGTTGTAGACTGTCGCCATGCAGCGACGCACGTTTCTCTGCTCCGCGGGCGCATTCATCCAGTCGCCGGACCGCATCCGCGCAGGTGTCATCGGCACCGGCGGCCGCGGGCGCCTCCTCAGCGCCGAGTTCAGGGAAATCGGCGCCGAGATCCCCGCCGTGTGCGATGTCTACAGGCCGAATCTCGAAGCAGGACTCAAAGCCGCCAGCACGGGCGCGCGCGGCTATACGGATTACCGCCGCCTGCTCGAGGACCCCAGCCTGCACGCCGTCATCGTCGCCACGCCGGACCACTGGCACGCCCGCATGGTCATCGACGCCGTCGAGGCGGGCAAGGATGTCTACGTCGAAAAGCCTCTTACCCACACGATCGATGAAGCCTTCCAGGTGGTCGAGGCCGTCCGCCGCACGAAGCGGATCGTGCAGGTGGGCACGCAGCGCCGCAGCGCTCCGCTGTTCCAGGAAGCGAAGGCCATCATCGATTCCGGCCGCCTGGGCGAAGTGCGGCTGGTCAACTCCTGGTGGCTCAACCACCAGAAGTCGCTCGCACAGCGCCAGCTCGAAGGGGAACTCGACTGGCGGCAGTGGCTCGGACCGGCGCCGCAGCGCCCTCTCGACCCCATGCGCTTCTTCAACTGGTATTACTATTTCGACTACTCCGGCGGCCTGCTGATCGGGCAGGCGGCTCACATGGTCGACGTCTTCCATTGGTTCATGAATTCGGCCGCGCCCCTGGCCGTCACTTGCTCGGGCGGGCGCGTCAATCTCGAGGGCGCCGAGATCACCGACACGGCCTCGATCCTGATCGAGTACCCCGAGAACTACTTCGCCGTGTTCACCCTCGGCTACAAGGCCATGCGGTATCACCCGCGGCTGGACCAGCTCGCCCAGTTCCATGGCTCGCGCGCCCGTTTCGACATCGGCCGCGAACACTTCCTTCTTTACCCGGAAACCAATCAGCCGGAACTCACGCCAGAACGGGAAGAGACCCGGCCAGGTTCGTTCGGCGCAGCTACCCGCGATCACATCCGGAACTTTCTCGATTGCGTGCGCACCCGCCGGGAACCGAACGCGCCCGTCGAGGCCGGTCTTTCCGCCGTTATCGTGCTGTCGATGACGCTGGATTCGCTCCGCTCCGGGCGGCGTCTGAAATGGAACGCCGCCGCCCGCCGTGTGGAAACATAAAGATAAGGTTCTCGTCTGAATTCAATGAGCACGAAAAACATCTCCTCCCGCCGCCTGTTCCTCGCCGCCGCCGGCTCGCTCGCCGCAGCGCGTTCCGCCCAGGCGAAGAAAGTCAAGCCTTCGATCAGCGCCCGCTCCGCCAGCCGCGTGGTGGGCGCGAATGACCGCATCCGCGTCGGCATGATCGGCGTGGGCATCATGGGCACCGGCCACCTGCGCGCCTTCGTCCGGCAGCAGGACGAAGACCGGGACATCGAAGTCGCCGCCATCTGCGATGTCTACAAGCGCCACCGCGAACGCGCCAAAGCGATTTCGAAGCTCGAAGACAAAGACATCTGCATCGAATACCGCGAGCTGCTCGAGCGCCCGGACATCGACTGCGTGCTCATCGCCACCCCTGACCACTGGCACGCCCAGATGACCATCGATGCCTTCGCCGCAGGCAAGGATGTCTACCTCCAGAAGCCCAGCACGCTGACCGTCGAAGAGAGCGCGCAGGTCATGGAAGCCGCCGCGAAATACAACCGCGTGCTCCAGGTCGGCAGTCAGTTCCTTTCCGACGCACGCTGGCACAAGGTGAAGGAACTGATCGGCGAGGGCGCGATCGGCGAGGTGCTGTGGGGCCAGACGACCTACAGCCGCAATTCGGTGGCCGGCGAGTGGAACTATTACATCGACGAAGAGGCGTCGCCGGAAACCATAGACTGGAAGCGCTGGCTCGGTCCCGCTCCGAAGCGGCCGTTCAGCGCCGAGCGTTTCTTCCGCTGGCGCAAGTATTGGGAATACTCCAACGGCATTGCCAGCGATCTCTACTACCATCGCGTCGGCCCGATGCTTTACGCCATGGGGCCGGCCTATCCGACGCGCGTCTCCGGCGGCGGCGGCATCTATGTGCAGAAGGACCGCGAAGTGCCCGACACGCTGGCGATGATCGCCGAGTACCCGAACTTCATGATCGTTGTGGCCGGCTCCATGGCCAACGGCGCGCCCAACCGGTATCTGCCGCAGGTCATCTACGGCCACTCGGGCACGATCGTGGTCGAAAACGACCGCGTCATCGTCACGCCGGAGATGTTCGTCGCCAAAGCGCTCAACCGTCCCACGGAAGCGCGGACATTCGAATTCAAGAATGCGCAGCGCGAGATGAACCGCCGCCACACGGACAACTTCTTCGAGTGCATGCGCACGCGCAAGACGCCCGTTCTGGGCCCGGAGCTGGCCCATCAGGTGATGCTGTCGGTGATGCTCGGCTGCGAAAGCTACCGCTCCGGCGAGATGCGCCTGTACGACCCGGCGGCGCGCAAGCTGACACGCCGCGCTTCCGCCCGTCCTGCCTACGAAGGGGACGGAAAGAACCACCCTCTGGGCCCGAAGAAGGAATCGTCCGTCTGACAGGGCATCCCCGGTGCCGGGAGCAGCGATCGGGCCGTGCCGCCTGACCCCAGGTTCGGGAAAGCCTGAGCTGCTCCCGGGATTCTCATGGGCTCTGCAATCCGGGCCGTCGCGGGAATTCGTTCCGAATTTCCCGCTGACCACGTGGGCGGGAACCAGTGGCGGCATGGATCGCCGGCAGCGATGCAACGCCGCAAAGCAACAGACGCCCGATCAGCGTGACTCCACTGGAATACAGCCCCATGGCCGATCAGTGCAACCCCTGGAGCACGTGGAACCCCGTGAAATGCGAGCCTGCCGGCGACCTTCCGGCTGTGCCGGCTGAATGATCGGGCGCGCGATCCCCGGACGATGGCGTCGCCTGCCTCCTCCGATCGCCAAGCTTGCGATATGAGTAGGAGGATGGCGATTGCCGAACTGATTTCACTGATTCTCCAACCCGAGAAGGAAAACTGGGCGAAGAGGCACCAGGAAGCGCTCGACCGCTTGTTCGGCGGCGGCGGAAGGTATCCGGACAAAGCTCGAAACGCGCTGAAATTACGGGCGCCTCAGGACATCGAAGTCCCATATGCAGCCTACATTCACCCCCAAAACCAGGACAGCGGCTCCTACGGAGGGACATCTTTCGTCTTTTTTCCGCCACCAGACTGGAAGTCAGGACCGTGCCTGATCGGATTCGTGGTTGGGACTCATGGATTGAATCCGGACGACGGTATTCTGAGCCGGCCAGGTCACGCCCGGAAAGTTCGGGCGATCTGCTCGTGGCTCAATCAACAAGCGCCCACTTCGGCGTGGGCGAAACAGGATCCGACGCGGACGGACGTCCGAATTCCTGACGAAGTGGTAAAGCGGTGGCCAGATCATAGACCTTCTCTGGAACGCTACGGTGGCGAGGTCTATGGACTATTCCGACCTCCGGAGGATGATGTCGAAGCGGCGAAGAAAGGACTCCTGGCATTTCTGGACCTGTTGTTGGAAGAACGCGGCTACAGCCCGCTAAAGGCTGCGTCTGAAGAAGCAGAGAGGATCCGTGCTGAATGGTTCGGACACATGATGCCAGTCGTGAGCGACGAGGAGGTGATCGAGCTCCTGGATCAGAGGCGCTTTGTGATCCTGCAGGGACCTCCAGGAACAGGCAAAACACATTTGGCAAAGAAACTGTTGCGGGATACCTACGGGGGGCGGGGTGAGATGGTTCAGTTCCACGCAAACACCACATACGAGAATTTCATTGGCGGACTGGCACCGATCGTAGATGGCTCCGAGGTCGGGCTGAGGTTTGCACCGAAACGCGGATACCTTTTGAACGCTGTTGTCAACGCCGGTAGGGAAAAGTTCCTGCTCGTGCTGGACGAGATCAACCGTGCAGACATGGCCAAGGTGCTTGGTGAAGCCATTTTCCTTCTCGAAGCGGGGGACCCGGATCGGGAAGTCACTCTCCCGCAGGACTTCGGGCTACCGATTGGATCCAGGCTTCGACTGCCCGAGAATCTGCATATTCTGGGGACCATGAACACGGCGGATCGCAGCATCGCGATTGTGGACGTTGCGGTTCGGCGGCGTTTTGCTTTCGTCGACTTATGGCCCTCCCACCAGGTCGTGCAGGATCATGGAAGCGCACTGGCAGTGAAGTACTTCCGCAAGACCTTGTCTCTCTTCGTGGAACATGCCTCCGATGATGCCCTGGCACTGGTACCGGGACACTCGTATTTCCTGGAGCGTGACGAACGGGCGGCGGTGCGGAAACTCAGGTTTGAATTGATCCCTCTGCTGAATGAATACCTGGCCCAGGGTTTTGTCTCCGGATTCGCTGAGCATGTGCGGGCGCTGATTCAGGAGATCGAGGCGCTGGGATGAACAGGACGGGATCCCCCCGGCAGCCTGTCAGAAGGGTGCCAGCTCCACTGGAGAAGGTGGCTCCTGTTCAAAGCCCCTGTCTGGAATTGGAGGATCACTCGCGAGAACGCGTTCCGGTGGGCAAACTGTTTCCGGTTGGGGACCGTCGGACTGCAGGCGCCACGCATGCGCGGCTGGCGGAACAACTTCTCGTACAAAATCGTCGGTTGTTCGACCAGCTCAATCTGGAGGTCGCTTCAATCTATGACGGATCCCAGGTTACCATTCAGATCGGGTCAGCCTCGAAAATCGGTGCCGTGCCGCTTCTGTCGCCTCTCACCGGAAGACCCGACTTTGGAATTGTCATCCAGCCCCGTTTCCCATGGAAAGGGCTTGGGCCAATGCTTGGCCAGATGGGCTGGAGAGTAGTTCCGCGCCCCCTGCGCCTTCCGTTGCTTCGAAGGTCAGAGCGCCGTGTCCCTCCGTGGGTCATCTCCCTGATGGTGCTGGAACGGTTGGAAACACTGCTTCGGCAACTTGATCGCCGCTTCGAGCTGAGGCAGAGTGTCTTGTCTGCCCCTAAGGGCACCATCCGGTGGAACGAATATGCGAACCGCCAACTGGCAATGGGGCGGGCGGATCGGGTTCCATGCCGGTATCCGGATTTGAGAGACGACAGCCTGCTGAAGGGCATGATCCGCTGGACCGCTGAGACGCAAGTGCGGAGCCTCTCCACGCAGGTTCGGCACGGCGGGTTTGTGCATCAGCTGCTGGAGCGGGCGCAGGGACTGATCGAAAGGGTAAGGGATGTGACGGCAGTCCGCCCCACACCCTCACTGACGGAAAGAGTCGCGCGGCTTCCTTTTCGGAGTGAGGGTTTTCTCGAGGGTCTTGAGGCAATCGAATGGACTGCCGAAGAGCGAGGTCTGGCTGGTGTGTGTGATCTGGAGGGTATCCCGTGGGTCATGGACATGGACCAGTTCTTTGAGGCCTGGGTCGAGTGTGTGCTTGAGGGGACTGCACGAAACGTGGGCGGAACGCTCCGGGTTGGCCGGCTGCGCCAGACGCAGGTGCCACTCCGATGGGAACGTCCCTCTGCTGGCACGCAAATGAGCCTGATCCCAGACTTCGTACTCCAGGCCGATGACTTCACGCTCATCGCTGACGCCAAATACAAGCGGCATTCCGAAGAGTTCTCTTCCCACACCTGGCGAGACGTTGCTGACGAGATCCGCGAAGCGCACCGGGAAGACATTCTTCAGGTTCTGGCGTACTCATCGTTGTACAGCGGCAGGAGTCGAGTGTCTGTACTCGCCTATCCGTGCAAGAAGGAAACGTGGGAATCTCTGAAGCGGCGGGGACTGGCGATCGTGAAAGCACAGGTCGCCGGTGCGGGCCTGGGGGCCCAGCTATGGTTGTGTTCGTTGCCGATGGAGGCACGAATCGAGGAAGCGGCTGAGCCCCTCATCAATGCGATTCGCGAGTTCCGCCAGCAGGCTGCGTAGGATGGAGATAGATGCCTCGGAACCGTGTGGAATGGAAGGTCGGCAGCGAAGTCTGGCGGCTGGGAGAGAGAACTCTGATCTGCGGCGTGGTGGAAGCCTGGGCGCCGCCGGAGCGCGGCATCCGGACTTACGAAGAGCCGGACCGCGCGTTCGTACGCGCCAATGAGCTCGTCGATGCGGGCGCGGACTTCGTCGAGCTCGCCGTCGAGCGCTACGCCGCCGGCGTGCCGCTGCTCAGCGAAGCCGACGAGATCCGGCGCCTGGTGCCCATCCTCAAACGGCTCCGCGGCAAACTGCCCGTGCCGGTGGCCGTGCAGACGTGGAAGCCCGCCGTCGCCGAGAAGGCCATCGAATACGGGGCCCTGATCATCCGCGACCCGTCAGGGCTCACGCTCGATCAGGACCTCGGCCGCGTCGTCCTGAAACACGACGCAGCGTTCGTGTTGCAGCATATGCGCGAGACTCCAGACAAGTGGACGAAGCTCGGCGCGTGGAAAAACCCCGTGACGCTCGTGCTGGCCGAGCTCACGGCCGCGCTCAACCGCGCCAACCGGCTGGGCATCGAGCGCGCGCGGCTGGCTGCCGACCCGGGCTTCGGCATGGGCAAGCGCAAGGAGACCAACACGGAGCTGCTGGCCGCGCTGGAAGAGTTCCAGCGGCTCCGCATCCCCGTCGTGGTCAGCCCCGACGGGCAGCCGTTCGACGCGGACACGCGCGTGGAGCCATCCGCCATGACCGCCTCCGCCGTGACCGCCCTCTGCCTGGCGCGCGGGGCGCACATTCTCCGCACAGCAGACCCTGCCGGGTTGCGCCCGGCTGCGCTGATCACCGACAGCTTCCTGCGCGCCGCCGCAACGAGGGCCTGAGCGGAACTGCGGTCTCACACCATCGTGAGTCCGCCGCCGGCCTGGATGTTCTGGCCCGTGATCCAGCGCGCATCCTCCGTGCACAGCCAGGCCACGACGGCGGCGATCTCCTCCGGCTTGCCGGCGCGGCCCAGCGGCGTCAGCTTCGGGGCGAGTTCGGCGAGATGCGGGAGAGAGGCGAACATGTCGGTCTCCGTGAAGCCCGGCGAGACCGTGTTCACGGTGATGCGGCGCGGCGCCAGTTCACGGGCCAGGGCGCGCGTGAATTGCTCGACAGCCGCCTTGCTGGCGCAGTAAACGGAGCCGCCCGCCGTCCCGCCGACCGTGGCGCCCGTCGAAATGTTCACGATCCGGCCGCCGTCGCGCAGCCGCCGCGCCGCCTCGCGGCAGCAGTAGAAAACGCCGCGCGTGTTCACGGCCAAGACGCGCTCGAATTCTTCATCGGAGAATTCCGCCAGCGGCTTCATGACGGCGACGGCGGCGTTGTTCACCACGATGTCCAGGCCGCCGAACGCCGCTTCGGCTCGGTCGAACATTTCCAGGACTTCCTGTTTAACCGAGACGTCCGCGCGGACGGCCAGCCCGCCGATGCGCGCGGCCAGCCCTTCCGCCGCGGCGGCGGAGCCCGCGCAATTCACCACGACGCGCGCGCCCTCTGCGGCCAGCCGCTCCGCGATGGCGCGGCCGATGCCGCGGGAGGCGCCCGTCACAATGGCCGTCTTTCCGGTCAGGGAACCCATGAGCCCAGCATAGCGGGGCGGCTCAGGGCTCGAGAGAAAGCCGGATGATCGTCAGCGAGTGCTTCGGGAAGCGGTAGGCGAAGCCGTTGCGCTCAAGCTTCAAGGTTTCGCGCCAGGTGCGGGGACGCACGCGCCTGTCGTCGCCGAAGGTGTGCGTGGCCTTGAGGTCTTCGTGATACATCTGCCAGAACTCGGCCGCCGGAGCGAGCCGCCCTTCGACGTTTTCGATGCGCGCCGTGATCTCCTGCGAAGCGCTGCGGTTGAGCACGTTCACGTACAGCGCACGCTCCTTCTGGTTCCAGGTGACGCTGGCATCCAGATAGCCCAGCTCGCCGCGGTTGCCGGCCTTGTACTTCGGCGACTCGACGAGCGCGTCCAGCGCGACGTTGCCCTTCTGCTTCGCATATTCGGCGATGGGGAAGTAGATGGGCTGGAGGAAGAGCCCCTCCTTGTTGGTGAAGATCGGGGCGATCACGTTGACGAGTTGCGCCAGGTTGGCCATTTTCACGATATGGGCGTGGCGGAAGAAGGAATTGAAGAACACGCCCATCGCGAGCGCGTCCTCGAAGTTGTACTTCTCCTCGAGCCGCGTCGAGCCGGTCTCGAATTCGGACTGTCCCATTGTGCGGTACCACACGTTCCACTCGTCAAAAGCGATGTAGATGGGGCGGCGGATCCGGCGGCCCGCCAGCGCGGCGCGGATCAGGCCCTCGGTAATTTCAATGCGCTGGTCGATATCGGCCGAGGCGGCCAGGAAGCTCTCCAGGTTGTTCTCGCGGTTGCCGATGTAGGTGTGCAGGCTGATGTAGTCGATCTCCCCGCGGAGCCGCTCCAGCACGACCCGGTTCCAGGCGATCCAGTCCGCGCCAGGGCCGAAATTGGACGAGCCGGCGGCGATCAGCTTGATCGACTCGTCGGCGCGCCGCATGGCCTTCGCCGCTTCCAGGGCGAACTTGGCATAATCCTCGGCGTTCTTGTGGCCCAGCTGCCAGGGGCCGTCGATTTCGTTGCCGAGGCTCCAGTATTTGACGTTGTACGGCTTGTCGCGGCCGTTCTTGCGGCGCAGATCAGCCCAGTAGGTGTTGCGCGACTCGTTGGTGTACTCCACCCACTCGCGGGCTTCGTTGATCGTGCCAAGGCCGGCGTTGATGCAGATGTAAGGCTCAGCCCCGATGCGCTCGCAATACTGGAGAAATTCGTCGGTGCCGAACCGGTTGGAGTCGATGTCGCCCCAGGCATGGTCCGGGCGTGCCGGGCGCTGACCTTTGGGGCCGATGCCGTCTTTCCAGTTGTAGCCGGAGGCGAAGTTTCCGCCGGGCCAGCGGAGGATGGTGACGCCGAGGTTGCGCGTGGCCTCCATGACGTCCTTGCGGTAGCCTTTGTCGTCGGCCAGCGGGCTGCCCTCGTCGTAGATGCCGCCATAGATGCAGCGGCCGAGGTGCTCTGCGAAGTTGCCGAACAAATGCGGATGGATCTCGCCGATGCGGCGGTCCGTGTCGATCTTGATGCGGGCCTGAGGCGTCTGGGCGAGCAGGCCGGAGGCGGCGAGCACGAGGATCGTAAGCGATTTCATGCGGGAATTCTATCGCGGTCCGCGCCCGCCTGGATCGTCGGTCTCGGACTTTTACCCGAGTCCGGGCTAATCTTCCGGGCTCTCCCGGCCGAAAGAGAGAATAGCCGTGGCTGAACGTCGCGAAAGCCGGTGCCCCTATTGCCAGGAGGTTTTTCCTGAGGACGTTCTGCGACTCTACGGAGGCTATTGCTGCCCGGAGCATGCGGAGGCGCACGGCGAGGAGGCCTCAGCGTCCTCCGTCAGGAGGCGCGACGAGGGGACGTGCCTCTGGTGCGGTGCGGCCCTGCCGCTGCTGTCCCGTCTGAAGGGAGACCGTTTCTGCTCGGCGGAACACGAGCAGCAACATTACAGGAAGCAGGCCCAGAGCATTCTCGAGCGCGTCAGGAGATACCAGCGGCGCGGCGGCGGATCCCGGCTGAGATCGGAGACGGCGAAAGTCACAATTCGTCCGCCTCAGTCCCGCGACGAAAGGGGTGACGTGCGGGACGAATGGCCTCTTCCGCATCCCGAGCTCCAGTGGCGGAACCTCAGGCCGGCGCCCCCGCCCGTAGGCCCGGATCTCGGCCTGAAATCCGGAGGCAGCATTGCCCGGATCGGGAAACTCACAGCCTACTCGTTCTGGCGGGAAGGGAAGAGCAGTTCCCGAAGACCCCCGTCTGCGGCGTGGAAACACCCGGAAGTGGCGCAGCAGGAACTCCCATCGATGAGCGCACAGCCCGTCTACGGGCTGCCGCGCCCAGGCACCCTGGCTCCCGGCAGCGTGCGGGGCTATCATGCGAGTCACGGAATGGACGCGATGGCGGCGCCTCAGCGCAGTTCCTCCTGGCGCGCCTGGAGAGCAGGGCGGCGGGAGAGCGTTTCCGTGCCTTCCGCCGGACTTCACGGCGGTTCGGCTGGCTTTCAGCCTCTCCGCCAATGGCGCTCCGTCGCGCCGGGAAGGCCGAGCCCGGCGGCACCGCCGGCGGCGCCCGAATACTGGATGGAAACGATGCCCGCAGCGGCGTGGCAGGTGTCTGCAGGAATGGGAGCAATCCGGCGATCATGCCGGCTGCCACGGCGCGCAGCCCCTGCCGGGATGAAGCGCCTCGATCGGTTCGCATTGCCCGGATCGCTCTCTTCTGAAACTGGCTGGCGCACTGCGGGGAGCGCCGTGGAGGCGGGCGGGCAGGGTGTTTGGCCGCGGTCGCCCGGCGCACCGGGCGCCATCCGTTGGCTGCCGCAGCGGCCGCGCCGCACACGGGATGCACTCCTGATCGGGATAGACCGTTCGGCCCCGGCTTCTGGGGCAACGCCTGGTTCTGGTTGCCGCGGGTGGGCCGGGACCGGCTGTGAGGACATCATGAAGACGTCCCCCAATGCGTCAATAGCGCCGGCCGCGTCTCCGACACTCTTCGCACGATCCCGGACGGTAGCGCTGCGGCGGCCGGACCTGATTCGCTCCTCTTTGGCCGTGCCTGAACACGCGCCGCCGGTACGTCCGTCGTGGTCGGCGGCGCCCGAGAGGACGCCGGTCCGGTGCAGCCAGGAGGAACCACCGGTTCGAGCCGGCCTTCGAGTCTCTTTCAGCAGCGTTCTTCCCGCTGCGGGCCGTCTGCTGCGGATGCCACTTCTGCCAGAGCCTTCACCCGCGCCTGCCGCCGCTGAGAGACGAGCGCCCGTCCAGGAGGTGTACTCTCAGCCAGGGGCTGCGGTCGTCCTTCGAGCGCCGGCGCATCGGGTGTCGGCGACCGCCTGCGCGCCGCAGGGTCTGGCCCTGAGACGGCAGCGGCCGCTCCTGGCCGCGGTTCCTGTGCGGGCTCACGACCGGGCCTCGCGTCTGCCGGCGCGGCCGGCCGAGCAATGGTTCTCTGCCGCCGCAACTGTCAGGTTGCCCGCGCCCCCGCAGCTTCTCTCTTCGACCCAGAAGGATTGGTTCTGGCCGGGCGCCGTTCTGGCTCCAGAAGCTCCGGGCCGCATCGCGCCCCTCTCTTTCAGAACGGGCGAGCCGGTCTATGTGTGGATTCCAGAGATCGCCATGCCGTCCAGTCGCGCCGGGCATGGAGCGGCGTGCGGGCTGAAGCGGAAAACGTGGTTGACCGCTGAAAAGAAGCGCGCGCGAACGGATCCCGGTCTCGCGGCGGGTTCCGCGGTGTCGCAGGCTGGATGGGCTGGCATCGTCATCGCGCCAGAGTTTGCAGGGCGGACTGCGCCGGTTCTAGCGCGCGGGTGGAAGCCCCGGTCGGCCGCCGGACTGTGGACTGCGCCAGGCCGGTTCTTGCCCCCTGCCGCCGAACTCGGTCCAGCCTTCTGGCGCACCCGGGAGACCGGCCAGCCGGAGATCACGGCCCTGCGGGGTGGCTTGCGGCCATGGGGTTCTGGCCTTCGCCGGAGGCTCCTGATCGGAGACAGGCCGTCTCACGAGATTGCGGCGGACTGGAACAGCCTGATTGTCGGTCATCCGTTGCGGTTGAAGCTTCCGCATCTTGTTTGCCGTTTCCCGCGGCCGGAGTGGACTGTCGGGATCGGAAGAGGCGGTGGAGGGATGTCGTTCTTCCAGTCGCCGGGGGGATCATGAAATGGCTCTCAGATCGGATATCGGAGAATTCGTCATGCCAGAGTGGAATTCGGACATGCAAGCGGAGCGGACCGCAGGCGCGGAGCCGGCGGAGATTCCCGTCGAATTGGGCCGCGCGGGCGCGCTTCATCTTCTGGGGAAAAAGGAGGAGGCGGTCGCCGAGCTCAGCCGCCTGCTGGAGCGGCGGCCCGATTATGCGCCGGCATACCGGGTGCGCGCCATGCTGTACATGGAAATCGGCGATGCCTCCCGTGCGCTGGACGACCTTGAAAAGTACCACGGCATGGGGTTCGGCGACGCCCGCTCGAGGCTCGTGCGGGCCGAGTGCATGCTGAAGGCCGGGCGGTGGGAGGAAGCGGCCGACCAGTTCCAGGCCCTCCTGGATGCCGATCCCGCCTGCGACGAGGCTCTGCTGGGGCTCGGCTTGGCCCACCTGCGCCTGCATCACCTCGAGGAAGCCCTGGCGCTGCTGACGCGTTACCTCGACCGGCACCCCGAAGACGCGACGGCGATGTTCGGACAGGCGGTGGCCCTGCAGCTGACCGGCGACTTCGAGCACGCCATCCCGATCTACGAGCGGCTCGCCTCCAACCCGGAATATGGGCGGGACAGTCTCGTGAACCTCTGCGCGATGTACCGGCAGCAGAAGAATGGAGACGGCCTCCTGTCCTGCAGCAGCCGGCTGCTGGAAGTGGATCCCGAATCGGCCGCCGCGCGCGAGGCCGCAGCCTATGCGGCCTTCCTCAAGGAGGATTACGCGCAGGCGGCGGAGCACCTGCAGGCGCTGGCTGACAGGGGCGGGCTGGCGGCCGACGCCTGGATGAATCTCGGCCTCTGCCGGCGCAGGGAGGGCAAGCTTGAACAGGCTGTCGAGGCCTATCAGCGGGCGCTCGCCCTCCAGCCGGATCAGGCCGAGGTGCACCTGCGCATCGCGGAGATTCTCCACGAGCTTGGCCGGGACGAGGAGGCGCTGGATGCCTGCCGCACCGGCATCGAGGCGTGCCCCGAAGCGGCGGACCTGTACTTCTTTGCCGTCAGCCTGCACGAGAAAGCGGGACGCCGCGAGGACGCGGAGGCGCTGCTCGAGGTCCTGGCCTTGCGGCAGCCGGGCAACGCCGACATCTGGTTCCGCCTCGGCAATATGAAGTTCGACCGGCACGCCTTTGGCGAGGCCATCGACGCCTATCGCGCGGCCCTGGCCGCTCAGCCGGGCTGGGCGGAGGCATGGCTCAACCTTGGCCTGGCCTGCTACGAAAGCGGCCGGTATGACGAAGCGGAGACCGCCTTCCAACGGGCGCTCGGTGCAAAGCCCGGTTGGGAAGCGGCGCTGCGGGCGGCCGCCGTCAACGCGCTGCGGCAGAATCAACTGGATTCGGCCCTGCAGTACCACAAGCAGCTGATCGATTCCGGCCACAGCGATCCCGAGATCCTCTACAACACGGCCATGCTGCATGAGCAGCTCGGGCAGAAAGAGGAAGCCGAGCTTCTTTATCGTCAGGCGCTCGAGTGGAAGCCCGATTTCGCAGAGGCGCTGGTCGGACTGGGCTATGTGCTCGAGAGCACCGGCAGAGCGGAGGAAGCCCGTCAGTGCTGGGCGAAGGCCATGGAGGTCAAGCCCGAGCTGGCCCAGGACTATTTCGGACTGAAGTGAAAACAGGCGCTCCGCCGGACGCGAGAACGGACAATCGCAGCTGAACTCCCGCCTGAGGCTGAGGCCTTGCGTCACGGCAGGCATCGGCGCCGTGCGGCTCGGCATTGACGAGGTTCCTGGGTCTTCCAGGTCAGGGCATCGAACCCTCCGCACAAACGGGCCCCCGTGTTGCGGAGCAACGGCCGCAGGCCTGGGTCGCGCGTCGAATCGCAGCGCCGGTCTGAGGATCCCCCGGCTGCCCTCGCCGCCGCACCGCACGGCGGAAGCCCCGGGGCGCCGGTCTGCGCAGCCCATTCCGGCCTCAAGCAAGGGCCTCCGGCATCTGTTCCTCTGGGGAATCGGCTACCGCGCGCAGCCTCCATGACGGGTACCCGCGCGCGGGATCTCAGGCTGCCGCGAGCCTGCCTCCTACCGCCCCAGATCGAAGTTGTCGCCCAGATACACGCGCCGGACGTCAGGGTCGAGCGCCAGCGCCTGCGGGGTGCCCGCACGGAAGATGCGGCCCTGATTGATGATGTAGGCGCGATCCGTTACGGCGAGCGTCTCGCGCACGTTGTGGTCGGTGATCAGGATGCCGATGCCGCGGTCCCGCAGCTGAGAAATGATCTTCTGCAGCTCGAGCACCTGGATCGGATCAATGCCCGAAAACGGCTCGTCGAGCAGGAGAAACCGCGGATCGATCGCGAGCGCCCGCGCGATCTCGACGCGGCGCCGCTCGCCTCCCGACAGCGCGTAGCCTTTGTTCTTGCGCACGGCTTCGAGGCCCATCTGCTCGATCAGTTCTTCCAGCCGCAGCCGGCGGTCGGCCGGGCGCAGCGGGAGAGTTTCGAGGATCGCCATCAGATTGTCTTCGACGCTGAGGCGGCGGAAGACCGACGGCTCCTGCGGCAGATAACTGATGCCGGCGCGGGCGCGTTCATACATGGCCAGGTCGGTGATTTCGCGGTCGTCGAGGAAAATGCGGCCGCCGTCGGGCGTCACCATGCCCACGATCATGTAGAACGTGGTCGTCTTGCCCGCGCCGTTCGGACCCAGCAGGCCGACGACTTCGCCGGTGGCCACGCTGACGCTGATGTTGTCCACCACGCGCCGCTTGCGGTAGGTCTTGCTGACCTCTTCCGTCCGCAGAACCCGCCTGCCGTTTTCGGAAACTCCGGTCACCGTCTCCCATTATCCGGCTGCGCCGCCCTTGCCGGCAGCCCGCCGGATCCGCCTTCAGCTGCCTTTCTGCTTGATCCGGCTCACTGCCGGGCCGGCGCCCTCGTTGTCCACGATCATCCGGTCCTGCCGGCCGAACCAGGTAATCACCGCGCCGCGCGTGACGCCCTTTTCAGCGTCCTCGACGCTCGGACTTCCGCCGCTGATCACAATCCGATCTTCCTCGAGGAAATAGTCGGCGTGCTCGCCCCGTCCCGTGCGCCGCCGCCCGCGGGCGTCCGACCGGATGACGACGCCGCCCATCGCTTCAAGACGATCCAGCCTTGTCTCCTTCTTGCCCGCCGTAGTCTCTTCCTGGAAGTAGCCCGCCAGCTCGCGCGACTCGACCACCAGAGAAGGCCGGTCCAGCCGGGCCCCGCCGGTGAACAGGGCGCGCCGCGCCTTGCCGTCGTACACCATGGCCGGCGCGCGAACCACCGAGACGCGCTGCGCCGCTGCGCCCTTCGCGCCGCCGCGGGCGTCCGGGATCTCCGCCACGACGTTCCTTTCCGCCTCCAGCCGCTCCTCCTTGCGGAAGATCCGCACGCGCTGCGCCCGCAGCCGCATCTCGCCCTGCCAGAGCACGGCGTTGCCCTCGAACAGAATCCGGTTGTTCGAATCCTCCACGCGCATCCGCTCGGCCGTGGCGCGCAGGGGGTCTCCCTTCTCGATCAGGCCTCCGCTTGCCTGCGATTGCATCACCGTGCTCACGCCCCCCGCGGCCGTCATGACATCCTGCTTCTGATCGATCAGAATCTCTGGCGCCGCCGTCACGCCGCTCTCGTCCCAGACGCGCGCCGAGCCGCGCAGTTCGATCCGCTCGGTGCTGCCCTCGAACCGCGCGCGTTCCGCCTGCGCTCTCCGGGCGCCTTCTTCGTACGAAAAGGCGCCCCACTGCTCCAGCTGGTCGAGTTGCCCCGATGCCGGATCGAACTTCGCCATCAGCTCGCTGCTCTGCGTTCGCGTCTCCACCGGCTTGCCATCCCGGCCGCGTTTGACGGTCCGGGTTTCCGCCTTCACCGCGCGGAACGATTCGAGAGCATTGTCCGGAGCATAGTCCAGAGCGAGCGGATCGCCTTTCACTTCCCGGTACGGATCCTCGGGTCTTGCGGGGCGGAACTCGACCCGGCCGGGACCGTCCGTCGACACGCGCTCCATCTCCTCGCCGCCGCGCCGCATGGCCATGTGGATCGTCTCGCCCTCGAGAATGCGTACCGGCTGAGGCGGCTGTCCCTTGCGCTGCGCGGGGCGGTTCTCGACGCGTCCCCGCCCCATGGCGAGCGCATGATGCAGCTCCGCCCCCGAAGGACCGCCGAGAAAGTCCAGATACAGCCGCTCGGCCGTCACCACATTCACGCCTGCGGCTGCCGTCGAGATCAGCTTCGCCTGCTGCGTCGCCTCGATCCGGCGCACTTCCATCTTCTCGCCGAAGTGAACCACCAGTCCGCCGGCCTCGTAGTCGAGGCGCCGCCCCGGCATCCGGTCCGTTCCCGCTGCGCCGGTGGTCTCGACCCGGTCGATCTCGCCCTGATCATTCAGTTTCACGAAGGCGTCCTGGCCGCGGAGCTCGAAGCCGCCCCGCACCAGCCGGGAAGGCGCCGTCAACATGACCTCCGAGGCCAGCTCGCGGTACAGCACCCGGCTGGCCCAAACCTGCAGCGGGGGCTTCCCCGGAGAACCCGTCCACTCGAGTTCCGCTTGCGATTCCATGACAATTTCCCGCGAGCCGGGGTCGTACAGGGCGCCCACGCAGCGGCCGCGGGCCGCGCCGAACTCGAACTCGGCTTCCTTCTCCGTCCACGCCCGGTTGGACTCCACCTCCAGCCGCACGCCGGACGTGCGGATTCGCATGATCCGCCCCGCCGGCTCGGCCGCATCCCGCGTCAGACCCAGCGTGATCTCGACGGCGCCTTCCGCCGTCAGCAGTCCCTCCTTCTGGCTGAAGGTACCCCGCGGACTGCGCACCAGATCATAGCGCCCGCCTTCCGCCTGGCGGATCTCCATCTCCAGCCCCTCCAGATGGATGAGGGGGGGCTCTTTGGACTGCTCGAACCGGGAGGCGCGGATGAAGATGCGCGATTGCGCCCCCGACTTGATCTCATACTCCCACTGCGCCGCTACCGCGGAGGTGTTCTCGGGCAAAGGGGGTGGTGCCGGCTGCTGCGAAACTCTCCGCGATTCGCGCTCCCGCCAGTAGACCCAGCCGACTCCTGCCGCGACCACGGCCATGGCCAACAGCAGCATCCAGCGGACGCGCCGCAGCATAGTGTCAGCATACCACCCGCGCCGCTAGGGGGCGGGATCGACGGGGAAAGGCCGCGTCTGGGCGTTGAGTGTTCCGTGCTAAGATTTTCTCTCATCGATGCGTATGTCAATGCCGAAATGCTCGAACCGGCATGAATGTCAAGTAGAATAAATACATAGTTTATCAATCATTTACAGATTCATCTTGTCACTCCTCGCCGGAGTGTGCTAATAATGGAAAGCGGTGCGAGGAACCGCTCAGGTTCCAGATCGATTTCCACGCGCCGAAGCGAGAATCGACAGTTCAATCGTGGAGGTGAAGCAAAGCGATGCAGATTCGTCCGCTGTATGACAGGCTCGTCGTGCGCCGGATCGAGCCGCAGGAAACCGTGCAGAACGGCATCATCATCCCGGACACGGCAAAGGAGAAGCCCCAGGAAGGCGAGGTCGTGGCCGCCGGCCGCGGCAAGAGGCTGGAAGACGGCACGGTGGTGCCCCTCGACGTGAAGGTGGGCGACCGGATCCTGTTCGGGAAGTACTCCGGCAGCGACATCAAGATCGATGGCGAGGAGTTCCTCATCCTGCGCGAGGACGAAGTCCTCGGTGTCCTGGAGAAGTAAGGTTCTGATCGAGATTCGAGACGAGGAGAGAACAGACTATGGCAGCCAAGCAGATTGTTTACAGCGAGAGCTCGCGCCAGGCGATCCTGCGCGGCGTGAACCAGCTTGCTGACGCGGTGAAGGTCACGCTGGGCCCCAAGGGCCGCAACGTCGTCATCGAGAAGAAGTTCGGCGGGCCGACGATCACCAAGGACGGCGTCACCGTCGCCAAGGAGATCGAGCTGAAGGATCCGCTCGAGAACATGGGCGCGCAGATGGTGCGCGAGGTCGCGTCGAAGACCTCTGACGTGGCGGGCGACGGCACGACGACGGCCACCATCCTGGCCCAGGCCATCTACCGCGAGGGCGTGAAGTCGGTCGCCGCCGGTGCCAACCCGATGGCCCTGAAGCGCGGCATCGAGCGCGCCGTCGAGGCGGTCGTCGAGGAAATCAAGAAGATGTCCAAGCCGATCAGCGGCGAGATGATCGCCCAGGTCGGCACGATTTCCGCCAACGGCGATACCGAGATCGGCAACAAGATCTCGGAGGCCATGCAGAAGGTCGGCAAGGACGGCGTGATTACGGTGGAAGAGTCCAAGACGATGCACACCGAGCTGATCACCGTCGACGGCATGCAGTTCGACCGCGGCTACCTCTCGCCCTACTTCATCACCGACCCGGACCGGATGGAGGCGGTGCTTGAGGAGCCCTTCATCCTGATCCACGAGAAGAAGATCAGCAACATGAAGGACCTGCTGCCGCTGCTCGAGCAGATCGCGCGCTCGGGCCGTCCGCTGCTGGTCATCGCTGAGGAAGTGGAAGGCGAGGCGCTCGCCACCCTGGTCGTGAACAAGCTGCGCGGCACCCTCAGCGTCTGCGCCGTCAAGGCCCCCGGCTTCGGCGACCGCCGCAAAGCCATGCTCGAGGACATCGCCATCCTCACCGGCGGCAAGGCCATCATGGAAGAGACCGGCATCAAGCTGGAAGGCGTCCGCCTCGATGACCTCGGCCGCGCCAAGCGCGTCGTCGTCGACAAGGACAACACCACCATCGTCGACGGCGCCGGCGATCCGAAGGCGATCGAGGGCCGCATCAAGCAGATCCGCACCCAGATCGAGGAGACCACCTCGGACTACGACCGCGAGAAGCTGCAGGAGCGGCTGGCCAAGCTCGCCGGCGGCGTTGCGGTGATCAAGGTCGGCGCCGCCACCGAGACCGAGATGAAGGAGAAGAAGGCCCGCGTCGAAGACGCCCTGCATGCCACCCGCGCGGCTGTCGAAGAGGGCATCGTGCCCGGCGGCGGCGTGGCTCTGCTGCGCGCTTCCCGCGTGCTCGACGGCATCAAAGGCGAGAACGACGAGCAGATCGGCATCAACATCGTGAAGCGCGCCTGCGAGGAGCCGGTGCGCCAGATCGCGGCCAACGCCGGTTTCGAGGGCGCCATCGTCGTCGGCAAGATCCTCGCCAACTCCGACCTGAACTACGGCTTCAACGCCCAGAAGGGCGAGTACGAAAACCTGGTCGAGGCCGGCGTCATCGACCCGACCAAGGTCACCCGCACGGCTCTGCAGAACGCGGCCTCCATCGCCGGCCTGATGATCACCACCGAGGCGATGGTGTGCGAAATCCCGGAGAAGAAGCCCGCTCCGGCCGCCGGCGGCCACGGTCCTGACATGGACTACTGATTCCGCATCGACTCGTCACCACCTCCAGCCCGCGGCCCCGCCTCAGAGCGGGGCCGCGGGCTTCCTGTTTTCCGCCCGCAGCATCCGTCGAAATCCCCGCAGAAGCAAAGCAGGCTCTGAGATGCAAGAGCGGGCGGTTCCCAGCCGTGCCCCCGCGCCCTCCCCCCGGGTTTCCCGCCGCCCTCGGGCGGCTGCATTTCAACCGCCTTATCTCCGCAGCCGGTCAGCGCAGGCCACGGGCGCGCAGGTGATCGATCAACCCTTTGGGATCGTCCGTGATGATGGCGTCGACTCCGGCGGCGATCAGCCTGTCCCACACGTCCGCCGTGTTCGCCGTCCACGGCACCACCTGCAGCCCCGCCTCGTGCGCCTGCTTCACCCGCTCCGGCGTCACCAGCGAGTAGTGCGGGCTCACGATCGGCGTGTTGCCCGCTTCGCGCGAGAGTTCCGGAAGCTCGCGCGGCAACCCCGCGTACAGCGCGGCGCGCCGCAGCTCCGGCGCCACGCCGTGCAATGCCCGCATCAGGGCGAAATCGAACGATTGCACGATCACGCGGTTTTCCAGCCTGTGCCTGCGCACGGCCGCCGCCACCAGCTTCGCGTACTCCTCCGCCGGCGGCTGCAGTTCGGGCCTCGCCGGTTGGCTCTTCATCTCGATGTTGAACCAGAACGGGCCGCGCGGCGCGAGCGCGAGCACTTCATCCAGCGTGGGGATGCGCGTGCCCGGCCTCGGCTCCTGGCGCGGAAAATCGGGGTTCGTCTTCGCACCGCAGTCCCACTGCTTCACCTGTTCGAGAGTCAGCTTGCGGATCGTGCGCTCGCCCCCCGGTCCCTCGCAGATCGCCGTGTTGATCAGCGGGTCGTGATGCACCACGAGCACGTTGTCCGCCGTCACCCACAGGTCCAGCTCCAGCACGTCGGCGCCCTCGCGGATCGCGTATTCAAACGCGGGCAGCGTATTCTCCGGCAGCACGGTGCGGGCGCCGCGGTGGCCATGAACGAGAATCCGTGGAGCAGCACCAGTGGTCATGACAGTGCAAAGAAGAAAGGCCAGAGTCCTTGCCAGGGACATGCCCACAAGATAGCATCAAAGCGTTTCGAAACCGTTTCAACGGAGAAGCCAACCATCATGTCATCCGACCGCAGGCACTTCACGCGCTCCGCTCTGGCAGCCACGGCGCTCAGCTACGCGCGCATCCTCGGCGCGAACGACCGCATCGGCGTCGGCTACATCGGACTGGGCAACCGCGGCGACCAGGTGCACGAAGCCTTTCTCGAGCACGGCGACCAGTTCACCGCCGCCGTGTGCGATTTGAAGGAAGACTACATGGACCTGGCGGTGAAGAAGTCCCGCTCGAACCCCCGCAAGTACAAAGACTACCGCCGCCTGCTCGAAGACAAAGACGTAGACGCCGTGGTCATTGCGACGCCCGACCACTGGCACGCCCTCATGTTCATCGACTCGTGCCGCGCCGGCAAGGACGTCTATGTCGAAAAGCCCCTCTCGCTCACCGTGCGCGAAGGACGGCGCATGGTCGAGGTCGCCGCGGAAACGAAGCGCGTCACGCAGGTGGGCATCCAGCGCCGCAGCGTCCAGGCGCTGCGCGAGGCTGCCGAATTCGTGCGCAGCGGCGGCATCGGCCAGGTCACCGTCGCCAAGGGTTACCACGTGCAGAACGAGTGGCCCACGGGCATCGGCGCGCCTCCCGACGGTCCTCCGCCGAGCGAAGAAGAATGGGAAGCCTGGCTTGGTCCCGCGCCGAAGCGCCCTTACAACCGCAACCGCATGTATTACAACTTCCGCTGGTTCTACGATTATTCCGGCGGCCAGATCACCAACTTCGGCGTCCACTACATGGACATGATCCGCATGTGCCTCGGCAAAGATGCGCCGCTCGCCGTCACCGCCATGGGCGGCAAGTACGCCGTGCGCGACAACCGCGAGATCCCCGACACGTGCGAGGTGCTGTGGGACATGGGCGGCACGCTCGTCGTGTTCACGCAATACAACGCCAACGGCGCCCCCGGCAATGCGCGCGGCACGGAGCTCGAGCTGCGCGGCACCAAAGGCACCATGTACCTGCAGAGCGGACGATGGGAGGTCGTGCCCGAGAAAGTCACGGAACTCGAACTCGGCCTGCGCACGCCCGTCGACCGCTCCATCGAGCGCGCCTGGGGCCCGTCGCGCAAGCCCGCCATGGAGCCGCGCAGCGGCGGCAGCGGCGCCGCCGAGACATACCCCCATACGCGCAACTTCCTCGACTGCATCAGGTCGCGCCAGAAATGCCGCTGCGACGTGCTCGAAGGGCATCTTTCCACCGCCGCCTGCATCATCGGCCACATTGCGCTGCGCACGAAGAGCTATCTCGAGTGGGATGCCCGCGCAGAGCGCTTTACGAACAACGACGCGGCGAACCGCTACCTCCATTACGAGTACCGCAAGCCGTACCGCCTGGGTTGAGGTTATGGATCGCAGAACATTTCTTTCCGCTCTCGTTTCGGCGCCCGCCGCCGCGCAGGCGCCGCGCCCGCGGCCCGTGCTCTGCATCTTCTCCAAGCACATGGCGCAGTTCGGCTGGGATGAGCTCGGGGCGCAGGCCAGACGGCTTGGATTCGGCGGCGTGGACCTCACGGTGCGCCCGAAAGGCCACGTGCTGCCGGAGCGCGTCACGGACGACCTGCCGCGCGCGGTGGACGCGATCCGCAAACACGGCCTCGAAGTTCCCATGATCACCACGGATCTCAAGGACGCCTCCGACCCTGCGGCGCGCCCCACATTCGCTGCCATGCAGAAGCTGGGAATCCGGCTCTGCAAGCCCGGCTACTGGCGCTATGAGCGCGGTGTGCCGGCGGAGCAGACGCTCCGCGAGTGCCGCCGGAAGCTGGAAGGGCTGCTCGCGCTCGGCCGCGAATACGGCGTGACCGCGGGTCTGCACAATCACTCCGGCTCGTATGTCGGCTGCGCCGTGTGGGACTACAGGGAGCTGCTCGCCCAGGTGAAGCCCGAAGAGGCGGGCTTCTATTTCGACCCCGGCCACGCCGTGATCGAGGGCGGGCTGTACAACTGGCGCGTCTCGCTCGACGTCGTTCTGCCGCGCATGAAGATGGCCGCGATCAAGGATTTCGAATGGGAGAAGCGCGGCGGGCGTTGGCAGGTGGCCTGGAAGCCGCTCGGCGAAGGCATGGTCCCCTGGCGGGACGTCTTCCGCGGCTTCGCTCAGGCGGGATTCGCCGGTCCGCTCTCGCTGCATACGGAATATCCGGGCGGAGACGAGCTGCCGTCCATCGCGAAAGATCTCGAATTCATGCGCCGACAGGTGGAAGCCGCGTACGGCGCCTGATTCAGGGAGCATCCGATCCGCTTCTGTCCTGTCTTCGAAGCCCGGCTGTTAAGATAGACGTTTCACCATGAGCCTGCGATCCTACACCATCACCCAGGGGCGCGACCGTGCGCCCGCGCGCGCCCAGCTCAAAGGCATGGGCTTCACCGACGAGGATCTCAAGAAACCGATCATCGGCATCGCCAACACGTGGATCGGCACCATGCCGTGCAACTTCCTGCTGCGCGATCTGGCTGTCGATGTGGCGCGCGGCATCCGCGAAGCCGGCGGCACGCCCATGGAGTTCAACACCATCGCCATCAGCGACGGGATCACCATGGGCACGCAGGGCATGAAGACGTCCCTGATTTCGCGCGAAGTCATCGCGGATTCCATCGAGCTGGTGACGCGCGGCCACATGTTCGACGGGCTCGTGTGCCTGGTGGCCTGCGACAAGACCATTCCCGGCGCTGCCATGGCGCTGCTCCGGCTCAATATTCCCGGCCTCGTCCTCTACGGCGGCTCCATTCTGCCCGGCAAGTACAAGGGCAAAGACATCACCATCCAGGAAGTCTTTGAAGCCGTCGGCGCGTGCGCCTCAGGAAAGATCACTGAAGACGAGCTGCGCGAGATTGAAGAGTGCGCTTCGCCGGGCTACGGCGCCTGCGGCGGCCAGTTTACCGCCAACACCATGGCCACGGTGATGGAGATGATCGGGCTCTCGCCGATGAACACCGCCATGGTGCCGCAGATGGACCCGCGCAAGCACGACGTCGCCGCCTACTGCGGCAGGGTGATCCTCGACGCCGTCAAGCAGAACCGCCTGCCGCGGCAGATCTGCACGCGTAAGGCGTTCGAAAACGCCATCGCCTCCGTGGCCGCTTCCGGCGGCTCCACCAACGCCGTGCTCCACCTGCTCGCCATGGCGCGCGAGGCTGGCGTCGAGCTCGACATCACGGAATTCAACACCATCAGCGACCGTACGCCGCTCCTGATGAGCCTGAAACCCGCGGGGATCCATGTGGCCGCGGATGTCGACAGGGCAGGCGGCATCGGCGTGCTGGCCAAACGCCTCGTGGAAGGCGGTTACGCCCACGGGGACGCGGTCACGGTCACAGGCAGGACCCTCGCAGAAGAAGCCGCGGAAGCCCGGGAAACACCCGGCCAGGAAGTCGTGCGCCCGCTGTCGAACCCCGTGAAGAAAACCGGCGGCCTCGTCATTCTCAAAGGCTCGCTCGCGCCCCACGGCTGCGTCATCAAGGTGACCGGCCTGGAGCGCACCATGCATCGCGGCCCGGCACGCGTCTTCAATTGCGAAGAAGAGGCCATGGCCGCCGTGACGCAGGGAAAGATTCAGCCGGGCGACGTCGTCGTCATCCGCTACGAAGGCCCCAAGGGCGGCCCCGGCATGCGCGAGATGCTGGGCGTTACCAGCGCCATCGTCGGCGCAGGCCTCGGCGAGAGCGTGGCCCTCATCACCGACGGCCGCTTCTCCGGCGCCACCCGCGGCTACATGGTGGGCCATGTGGCCCCCGAAGCTGCCGACGGCGGCCCCATCTCCCTCGTCGAAGACGGCGACACGATCACCATCGACATCGCGCAAAAAACAATTTCGCTCGACGTTGATCCCGCCGTCCTCGAGCAGCGCCGCGCCCGCTGGCAGGCGCCTCCCCCGCCGTTCACCATCGGCGTCATGGCCAAGTACATCAGGCTCGTCCGCTCCGCCTCCGAAGGCGCCATCACCTCGAAAGTCTTCGAGCCCTGAAAACCCGGGGGAAGGCCGGATCCTCCGCCGCCGGCCTTCCCTCAAGCCTCCCTGCGGCCAGACCGCCCGGCTGCGGGCGATGCCCCGCCGATCTCAGCCCGTGATGAACGCTTCCGCCTCGATCTCCACCCGCAGCCGTGCGTCCACAAGTCCGGCGATCTGAATCATCGTCGCCGCCGGGCGGATCTCCCTGAACACTTCCGCATGCGCCCGCCCCACCGCTTCCTCGTCCTCCAGCGACACCAGATACATCCTCGTCCGCACCACGTCCCGCAGTTCCGCCCCCGCCTCCCGCAGCGCCTTCTCGATCTTCCGCAGGATGAACGCCGCCTGCGCATACGCATCGTCCTCCCCAACCACCCGGCCCTCTGCGTCCACGGCTGTCGTTCCGGCGACCCAGACATGCGGCCCGACGCGCACCGCCCGGGAATAGCCCGCTGCCGCTTCCCAACGTGTTCCCGAAGAAATGTTTTTTCTCACCGCGCCGCCTCCTGCGCCAGCATCAGCGCGCCGCTCAGTCCCGGGTGCTCGAGCGCCGGCCGCTCGATCCGCGGCAGCGGAAAATAGCCGTTGGCATACTCGGTTGCGCGCGCCCGGATCATCTCCAGCAGGTGCGTCTGCTCCATCACGCCTCCGCCCAGCACCACCACCCTCGGCGAAAGCACGCACGCCACGTTGATGCACGCCTGCGCGAGATAGTCCGCCTCCAGCCGCCATGCCGGATGGTGCGCGTCCAGCGCTTCCGCCCTGTGCCCCCAGCGCGCCTCGATCGCCGGTCCGCTCGCCATGCCCTCCAGGCAGTCCCCGTGATACGGACAGACGCCCGCGAACTCGGCCAGCTCCTCTGGCGCGCGCCGCACCAGCAGATGCCCCATTTCGGAATGCATCAGCCCGTGTACCAGCCGTCCGCCCGTGATCGCTCCTCCGCCAATCCCCGTCCCCACGGTGAAATACACCAGATCCTCCACGCCCCGCCCCGCGCCGCAGCGCGCCTCCGCCAGCGCCGCGCCGTTCACGTCCGTGTCGAATCCGACCCGCACGCCCAGCTCCCGTTCGAGAACCTCCCTCAGCGGATAGTTCCGCCAGGAAAGCTTCGGCGTCGTCGTAATGCGTCCGCTGGCGAAATCCACCGGTCCGAACGTCGCCACCCCCAGCGCGTCCAGCGGCCCTGTGCGGCGGAAATAATCGATCACCCCAGCCATCGTCTCCGCCGGTTCCAGCGACGTCTCGATCCGCGTCACCTGTTCCAGCCGCAGCGGATCTTCTCCCACCGCCACCAGAAACTTCGTCCCGCCCGCTTCGATTGCGCCGTACCGAGCCATGCCGTCCCTCACCGTCCCACGCGCTTCATCACCTGCCGCACCGCATCATGGATCCGCGCCTCCACTTCCTCGGTGAACGGTCCCGGCTGCCCGTAATAGATCATCGAGTCCACCGCTTCGTACCCTCCTTCCCGCAACACCCGCGCGCTCGGGATGTAGCACGGTACATCGTTCGAATACCCTGCTACGATCAGCCGCTCCCGCGGCCAGGTATTGTACGCCCACAGCGCGTAGTCCACCACCACCTCGCCGCCCAGAGCGATTAGCGTGAACCCTGGATCCACGCGGATGGCCTGAACCGGATAGCGCAGCAGCCGAGGCTCGCGCCGCTCGTCATAGAGCTTCAGCATCAGCGCAGCCCTTCGCTGCCGGAACACATTCTCATCTTTCTGTTCTCTCTCGAACTGCTCCCGCGTGTGCGGCGCAAACGGCAGGGCGGCCAGCTGATACGCAGCGCGGACGCGCCCCCCCGCCGGCTCCATCTTCCCCCGCGCCACCCGCGCCACTTCAGCCGCCAGTGTCCGCCCGTGCTGTTCGGCGTGTTCCAGCCTGCTGCGCGGGTTCGGGTTCTGGTCCCCGCCGCACAACTGCAGAAACAGCGCCGCCGCGCCCGGAAACTCTCTCTCGATCTCCGCCTGCGCATAGCCCGCGTAGTCGCCGCTCAGCTCGTAAAACTCCGCTGTCAGCGTCGTGTTGTGGCATGCATAGCCGAACAGGATCGCCCGCACCTTCCCCGCCGGAGACGTCACCCGCAGGACAGGAACGCGCGGGTCCGTGGGACCGTCCGGATTCACGCCAATGATCACCCCCTTCGGAGTGAACTGCCTCCGGTTCACCCCGAAGCGCGCTTCGCCAGATCCGAACGCCAGCTCCGCCGGCGCCAGGTCCGCCAGCGCCGCTCCGATCACGGCCAGCAGGCTCTGTTGCAGCTTCTGCCGGTACGCCGCCACTGCCTCCCGATGCGGCGGTTGCTGCGCCTCCAGCACCGAAAGATTGCCCCGCACCACCGGTCCGGTATGCGTGTGCGAGGAGTTGAACACCAGACCTTCCCGCTCCAGCCTGTATTTCTCCATCGCCTGCGCCGCCACGACGTCGGTCAGGTCCATCGGCAGGCCGATCAGGTCGGTCGTCACGATCACGGCGCGGTTCCCCCGCGAGTCCTCCAGCGCCAGCGCCTTTGCCCACAGCGGGGTCAGCACCCCCTCGCTCGGCCTGTTCCGCGCCGCATAGCCCGCCATCCAGATCGGCCCTTCGGGCGTGATGTCGATCTTCGCCGCGCCTGCTTTCATCGCCGGGGCTGCCGCTGCCGGCAGGGCCAACGCCATCAAAAGCGGAGCAAAAAGTACTGGTTGTTGCATGACCCGATCCTGTTACAATCCGGAAAGTGCTCTCTTTTCACCGTCTTGAGCGCATCTGGGGAGTTGAGCAATGAAGCCGATGACGATCCTTGCCATCGCGGCCCTCGCGTGTCTTCCAGCATATCCGCAAGCGCAAAGCAACGCCGGAGAAATCCGCGGCGCGGTCACCGATGCCAGCGGCTCTGCCATCCGCGGTGCCCGCCTGCAGGCCGCCGCTCCTGACCGCGGCATTCAACGAACCGTTCAGAGCGACGAAGGCGGCGAATTCGTCTTCCCTCTCCTGCCTCCCGGCGTCTACCGTGTCCGGGTTGAGGCTCAAGGCTTCGCCCCGCAGGTCTTCGAACAGGTCGAAGTCCGCGTCGGAGACACCTTCACGCTTCCCGTCCGCCTCGAAGTCGGCGAGCTCCAGCAGGTGATCGAGGTGCAGGCCGAGGCCCCTGTCATCGACAGCGAACGCGCCCAGCAGGCCACCACGATCGACCTCGCCCGCATTGCGCAGTTGCCCATCAACCGCCGCAATTACCTCGATTTCGCCCTTCTGTCTCCGGCCACCGCCTCGACGCAGGATCTTGTCGATGGCACCGATTACCGCGTCGCCCAGACGCCGCAGTCGGGCATCAGCTTCGGCGGCGGCAACGGACGCGGCAACGGCTTCTTCGTCGACGGAGTCGAAAACTACATCAACTCCGGCGGCGTCCGCCTGAGCGTCAGCCAGGAAGCCGTGCAGGAGTTCCAGATCAACCGCAACACCGCATCGGCCGAGTTCGGCTGGTCCAGCGGCGGGACCGTCAACATCGTCACCCGCAGCGGCAGCAACCAGTTCCACGGCAACTTCTTCGGCTTCCTCCGCCACCGCGACATCCAGGCCCGCAATTACTTCGACCCTCAGAAATCTGCCTACACGCGCTCCCAGGCGGGCGCCACCGTCGGCGGCCCCTTGCGCCGCGACCGCACGTTCTTCTTCTCGGCCTATGAGCGGCTCGACCGCCACGAGTCCACTTTCGTCCCCATCCTGCAGGACCGCAGCGCCTTCAACGCCCCCACCGCTTCCCAACAGGCCCTGCTCAACGCCCTGCGCACCAGCGGCATCCCGCAGCTGGCCGGCCTCGCCCAGGCCCTCGGTTCCTCTCTCACGCCCGCAACGAACCCCTTCGTCACCGGCATCTTCCAGGCCAACAGCGGCGTCTTCCCCTTCAGCGAGGCCAGCAACCTCTTCTCCACCCGCATCGACCACCGCTTCAGCGACCGCCACAACCTCTACTGGCGCGGCAGCCTCGGCACGCTTGACAACGAAAACAACCAGTTCGGCGCCCTCGTCGCCTACAACCGCGGCCGCAACTTCGACGTCTGGGACGGCACTTCCATGCTCAGCGACTCGATCATCCTCAACTCATCCTGGGTGGTCGAAACGCGCCTCATGTTCAACTACAACCGCATCGCCGTCCGCACCGTCGATCCCTACGGCCCCGAACTGAACGTCACCGGCTTCGGCTTCTTCGGCCGCGAGATCTTCCTGCCCTCGCGCACGGAAGAGCGCCACTACCAGATCCTCCAGAACTGGAACCGGCACTCCTCCTCGCATGACCTCAAGTTCGGCTTCGACATCAACCCCGTGCGCGACTTCGCCAACACCGAGACCTTCTTCAGCGGCCGCTTCGCCTTCGGCGAGGCCGTCCCCCTGCAGAACGTCATCGCCGGCGCCGCCGGCGCGGCCGCCGTCCAGCAGATCAGCCAGTACCTGCAGGCCACCGGACAGACGTCGCTTCTGCCCGTGCTCTCGCAGCCCATCAGCGCGCTCCAGGCCTTCGCCCTTGGCCTGCCCACCTTCTACCAGCAGGGCTTCGGCGATCCCCGCTGGACCGGCTGGTCCAGGCGCTTCGGCCTCTACGTCCAGGACGCCTGGCGCGCCCGCCGCAATCTCACTCTCCACTTCGGCCTGCGCTACGACCTCGAAGGCAATGAAGCCGTGCTTGGCACGGACAAGAACAACCTCGGCCCCCGCTTCGCTTTCTCCTGGTCTCCGGGCAAAGAAGGCAGAAGCGTCATCCGCGGCGGCTACGGCATCTTCTTCGCTCCCACGAACCTCCAGATCGCCAACGTCGCTGACGCTCTGAGCGGCCGCTACATCAACCAGGTCTTCGTCCCGCTCACCGGCATCCCCATCATTGTCAACCCGGCCACCGGCCGCCCCACGACTTCGGCGGACATCTATCAGGGTCTCCTTCGCCAGGGCGTCATCGGCCGCCGCTCCATCACGCCCGGGGACCTGCGCCAGTTCGGCGTGCCCGTTGGTCCGGGGCTGCCCCTCCGCGTCGAGTTCGGATCCGATCCGCTCCGCCAGGGCTACGCGCAGCAGGCCAGCTTCGAGATTGAGCGCGCTTTCGGCGAGTGGGCCGTCTCCGCAGGCTGGAACTACAACCGCGGTCTCGGCTTCGCCCGCATCGCCGGCCGCAATCTCTTCTATACCGGACGCACCAACCCCAACGGCACGCCCGAATATGGCCGCATCGATCCCACCCTGCTGCAGAAGAACATCTTCACCTACGACGGCAACACCCTCTATCACGCCGGCATCCTCCAGGTGCAGCGCCGCTTCCGCCGCAGCTTCGCCCTCGCCGGCCACTACACCTGGTCGAAAGCCATCGACGACTTCACCGACTTCAACTCGGACTTCTCTCCGATGGACCAGCTCTGCAAGCGCTGCGAGCGGTCGCTGTCGGCCTTCCACCACGCCCACCGCGCCGTCATTCACGCGCTGTATCAGTCCACCGCCCAGAACACGCTGCTGCGCGGCTGGAACATCGCCCCCATCTTCATGGCCAATTCCTGGCGCCCCTTCAACGTGCTCGCCGGTCTTGACGTCAACGGCGACAACTACACCACCAACGACCGCCCCTTCCCCGCCGGCCGCAACATCGGCCGCGGCCCCAACTTCTTCACCTTCGACATGCGCCTCTCGCGCCGCTTCCGTCTCGCCAGCGAGAGCACGGCGCTCGAAGTCATCGCGGAAGGATTCAACCTCGCCAACCGCACGAACTTCCGCACCGTGAACAACACCGTGGGCGCGGTGCCGCTGAGCGCGCTGCCCGCGCGCATCCAGGGCATTCCGGGCGCTTCGCCCACCACGCCCCTGGCCTTCACGTCCGCACACGACGCGCGGCAGTTCCAGTTCGCGCTGAAACTCTTCTGGTAGAGCAGGGGGCGCGCCCGCGCGGCTCAGCCCGCGGGCGTGCTCACCACAGCAGCTTCAGCCCCAGCTGAATCTGCCGCGGCGTGCGCGCCTGCGTTACCTGGCCGAAATTGGCGTCGCCCGCCATGCCGTTCACGGCGCTGAACTGCGTGTGGTTGAGTGCGTTGAACATCTCCACCCGCAGCACCGCCTGCACGCTCTCCGAAAAGCGGGTCTGCTTCTGCAGCGCCAGGTCCCAGTTGGCAATCCCCGGCCCCGGCAAAATGTAAACGCCGGCGTTGCCGAAGTAGCCCGCCTTCGGCACGGCGAAGCAGGAAGGCGCCAGCCAGTACAGCCCGTTCGTCCGCGGGTTGCGGTCCGCCAGCTCCCGCCTCCCGTCGCACAGCCGGTCAGCCCGGAAGTTCGTCAGCGACGAGGGCGTGTTGTTCGGCGCCGTCACCATCACCGGCGTGCCCGAAGACAGGATCGAAATCGTGCTCAGCGACCAGCCGCCGGCCACCGCCTGCAGCACAGGTCCAGCCGAAGACAGATATTTCCGGCCGCGCCCCACCGGCAGCTCCCAGACGAATGCCGAGGCCAGCCGGTGCGGAATGTTGAATCCCGTCGGCCCCTTGTCGCAATCCAGGCAGACGCCCCTCTGGTTCAGCGGCGGGTTCGCTCCGCCCTGCTGCGTGTTGGACAGCGCCTTCGCCCACGTGTAATTCGAAAGAAAATTCCAGCCGCGCGAAAATTCCTTCTGGAATTTCAGGTTCAGCGCGTGGTACGTCGCATGGCCCGCGTGCGCCGCAAAGTAGACGTACGGATAGCGGGACCACCGGATGTTGGAAGGATTGCATTGCAGCCCCGACACCGTCGAGCAGTCGTTCGCGTTCCACCGGATCGGCAGCTTGTTCGTCGACGACCCGATGTAGGTCGCCTCCGCCACCGCCGCCCGCCCCACCGGCAGCTGCAGGCTGAAGTTCCACTGCGACGAGTACGTCGAGCGCAGCCCCTGGTCCAGCGCGAATACGGCGCCGGAAACGTTTTCGGCGAATTCGCGCGTCACCGTGCCGGTTTTCATCGGCGGAAACACGTTCAGCCCCAGCTGGTAGAACGGCGACGGCGATGCCGGATCATTCGCAATCGCCTGCACGATCGACACGCCCGGCGCCGTGATCCCGAACAGCAGATACAGCGCCCGCTGCGACGGATAGTAGATGCCGCCCCCCGCCCGGATCACCGCGCCAGGCAGGAACCGCGGCTGCCACGCCAGTCCGGCGCGCGGCGAGAAATTGTTCCGGTCCATCGAGAAAATCTGCGGCCGGATGTCTCCCAGCGCCGCATACAGAATGCGGCCACTCTCGAAATCAAACGCGTGCGGATAGGCTCTGTCCGCGCCTGACGGGTTCGGAGGCGTCGTCCCGTACCAGCTCAGCCCCAGGTTCAGCGTCAGCCCCGGACGCAGCCGCCACGTGTCCTGAATGAACGGGTGCATCTCCGTCCACCGGTAATGCGTCCGCGGCATCGACGTGACCGTGCCATTCACCGGGTAGCCCAGCAGAAAATCGGCGAACGCACTGCCCGTCCCGCTGACCGCCGTCACCCGCCCCCCGGCGCCGGGCGCCGTCTGCGCCGTGAACGCGCCGCTGAACAGCAGCGTCCCGCGCGCGTTCCAGTTCGCGCTCTCCTGCACCGTGCGGATGTAGCGCATCATGAACCCCATGGCAATCTCGTGCCGCCCCCGCACCAGCGTCAGCGTGTCCTGCAGCTGATAGCTGTTGTCGATGTTGCCGATCACGCTCTGCGGCGCTCCGAAGCCGCTGAAGCCCGTCAGTGAAACGCTCGGCACCCCGTTGCGGTCCGCCGTGCCCGTCAGCCCGAGCCGGTCCTGCAGCCCGGGTTCCCCGATGCCCCCGTAGAACAGATACGGCCTCGTGAAACCAGCCTGCGCCACGTTCACTGTGCCGGGGCCCATGTTCGCGGTCCATTGCAGCCCGCTCATGTGCATCCGGAGATCGTAGTAAACCCCGGTCAGCGGATAGACGCCGGGCACCGTCACTCTCGACGATTCCTCCATGTACTGGCCCGCCAGCAGCCCGGCAGCTCCCAGCGGCACGTCCACCTTGATCCCGCCCTGATTCGCCGTCTGCGTCTGCTTCGGCTGCCGGATCACGTTCAGCGGCCTCTGGTTCAGATCCGACCCCGGCAGATAGTACTCCAGCAGCTTCCGCGCCATCGGATTCTGCCGCGTCTCCGGGATGCGGTTGCCCGCAAAAGGCTGCCGCGTGCCCGTAGCCGCATCGAAGGTCAGCGGGTCGTGCACCGCCGCCGCCAGCGTGCTGAAGTCGCCCCGGAACATTGCTTCCGTTGGCGAATATCCGCCCTGCGGCGCAGAAAGCCGCTGACGGTAGCCTTCATAGTTCGCAAAGAAGAACGCCTTGCCCGGCCACAGCGGGCCGCTCGCCGCGCCGCCGAACTGATTGCGCAGAAACGGCCCCGGCTGCCGCCGCGTTTCGAAAAACTCCCGCGCGTCCAGCGCGCTGTTCCGGTGGAACCAGAACGCCTCTCCATGGAATGCGCTGCCGCCGGATCGCGTGGCGAGATTCACCACGCCCGGGTCCGGTCCCAGCGACGGCAGCACGAAGCCCTGCACCACCTTGAACTGGTCCACCGCCGTCACCGAGACGTTCAGGCCCAGTTGTCCGATTCGCGTGCCGGCGACAGACACGCCGTTCACCAGATACCCCGTCATGTCCTGCTGGATGCCCGCCACGGCGATCGTCCGGTCGGCATGTCCGGTTTGCGTCGCCGTGAAGTTGGAGGGGTTCGAGCCCGCCTCCTGCGCCGCGCCGGACAGATATCCCAGCTGCAGGTAATTCCGCCCGTTCAGCGGCAGCTGCTGCACGCTCACCGGCTCGATCACCGTGCCCAGCTGGTTCGATGTCGTCTCCCGCAGCGAACCCTCGCTCTCGGTCACCGTGATGCTTTCCGAGATCGCTCCCAGCTCCAGCTTGATCACCTGCGACAGCCGCTGCCCCACCAGAACCCGGATCTCGCTGATCTCGCTGTCCCGGAATCCAGCTTTGCTGACACGCAGATCGTAGGCGCCCACCGGAACCGCGGGGAACACAAAGCGTCCCCGCTCGTCCGTCTCCACCCGCTGCTCGTGCCCCGTGACACGGTTCGCCAGCACGACGCCGGCGCCCGGTACCGGGCTGTCGCTCGGATCGATGATCCACCCTTCGATCGCGCCCTGTCCTCCCTGTCCAGCCGCGGACAGGACCAGCACCGCAGAAAACACAATTATGGAGATTATAGTCTTTTGGTCAACCCCTGGCACTCTTCAAATCTATCTCCAACCCGCCTGTTTTTCAATTCCAAATATGATCCCTTTAATGCAGTAATATGAATTCATTATCCGGCGCTGCGCCCCAGCCCTGCCGCCGTCGCCGCCGTCGCCCGGAAACGCGCCGCTGCCGCCTCATTGCCGCCACTCCTCACGCCCAGACCGGTCCGGATCAGGCCCTGGGTCAGCCGGCAGAAGTTCTCCGCGCAGGCTGGTTCCGGGCGAACCGTCCCCGCAGCCTCTCAAAAATCCCACGCGCCGCCGGAAACAAAATGACAATTCCGCAATCAACAGCCAACAATTCACCGCATTTCAGGATGAAAATCCCCGCGCGGACAGAGCCGCGCTGGAGCAGCCCGAAGGGCTGCGACTAAGCGGTTAGAACACCACCTCCCCAACCCTTCGATCCCCCGCATCGCGCCGCAGGCGCGACCATCGCCCGGACGGAGCCGCGCAGGAGCAGCCCGAAGGGCTGCGACTAAGCCTCCATGACCCTGCGGGACATCAGCAGGGATGAAAACCGCCGCGGCTTCGGAGCCGCGAACGAAGGCGGCGTCAGCCGCCGAGAGTGAGCGGTTCCCTCGC
>Ga0101944_10002093_pt1 | contig 34679 bp, 26 predicted proteins | sample DewCreD2012metaG_FD_75245 | JGI IMG/M metagenome (GOLD analysis project Ga0101944, IMG submission 75245) | Hot spring sediment bacterial and archeal communities from British Columbia, Canada, to study Microbial Dark Matter (Phase II) - Dewar... ... | reverse complement strand
TCTCGCGCTCGCCCAGGTTGTAGCGATACCACAGGGCGGTGGTCGTCACCCCGGAGATGTAGCCGCGCACCACCACTTCCACCAGCAGCGGCTCCACTTCGGTCACAATGGCGGCGTTGGGGTCGGGGATGGAGATGAGATGATTGGGAATGATGTCTTGCGTCTGCGCGAACCACCAGGCGGAGAGTTGATTTAGCACCTGCCCCTTATACGGGACTCTGGCAAGAATCCGGTCGAAGGCTGAGAGTCGGTCGGTCGTGACGATGAGCCGCTTCCCGTTCCCAAGCGGATACCACTCCCGCACTTTGCCCGCCACCCGGCCCGGCAGCGGCAGGTTGGTTTCGCCACAGGCGAGGGGGAGGGTTTCGAGGATTTTTTGGCGTGAAATCATGGCTTCTCCTGGGGGATTCGGTATTCGATATTCGAGATTAGATATTCGAAATTCGATATTCGAGTATCGAGTATCGAATTCACAACCGCGCCGCATACTTGACCCCGTTCTCGAACAACGCCAGCCCGCTCCCGCCGCTTTCGCCGCGCGCGTGACGGGGGTGCTGCCAGGGGTGAATGTGATTCTCCGGGTGCGGCATGAGGCCGAGGACGTTGCCCGCCGGGTTGCAGATTCCGGCAATGTCGAGAATCGAGCCGTTGGGGTTGGCGGGGTAGTCACCGTTGGCAGGCGAGCCGTCGGGGTGAACGTAGGTGAGGGCGATTTGGTCGTTGGCGGTGAGATTGGTAATAAGTGATTGATGATTGGTTTGGAAGTTGCCTTCACCGTGCGCAATGGGGCAGGTGATGATTTCGCTCAAGCCGCGTGTCCAGATGCATTTTTGAGAAATGGGCTGCAAGTTGACCCAGCGGCATTCGAAGTGACCTTGGGCGTTGAAGGTCAGCGTTGCGCCCTCACCCCTAACCCCTCTCCCGGCGAGAGAGGGGGATTTGCTCCCCTCCCCAGGTGGGGGAGGGGCCGGGGGCGAGGGAGGTTCTCCCGGCAAAATCCCCGACTTTACCAGCGCCTGGAAGCCGTTGCAGATGCCAATCACCGGCTTGCCCGCTTCGACAAAAGCGGCAATTTCTTCAGCAAAGTACGAGTTCAAGTCGAGGGCCAGCAATTTACCCGCGCCAAGAGCGTCGGCGTAGGAGAATCCGCCGGGGAGGATGAGCATTTGGTAATCGGAGAAATGTTTTTTGCCAGCGCGGAGTTCGTTTAACGGAGCAAAGACCGGGGTCGCTCCGGCGAGGGTCAGGGCTTCGGCAACGTCGAGGTCGCGGTTGGTGCCGTGGGCTTGGAGGATAAGGGCGGAGGGTATCATGTGTCAGGTTCCAGGTGTCGGTGTCAGGTAGAAAGGTAGACAAGGAAACAGGGAAACAGGTAGACAGGGAAGCGGGCACTTGTCTACCTGTCTACTTGTCTACTTATTTTCTCCAGTAAAGGCTTTGACCAAATCGTCAACAGAGATGGCTTCGCCTGCGATTTTGAGAACGGGGTCGGCGATGACATGGCCGATTCGCGTCAGGGGCAGGCCGGTGAACAGGGCGCGGAAAGCGGATTCGGCGGCGGGGGCGATTTCGGCCAGGAGGCAGCCGTTCGTTTCAGCAAAGCAGGCTTCAGCGGGGATGGATTCGTCGAGAACCAGGCCCAGGCGGCCTCCAATGCACATCTCCGCTGCCGCAACTGCCAGCCCGCCTTCGCTTAAATCGTGACAAGATTTGATCAGCCCGCTTTTGATGGCCCGGTGCAGGGCGCGGTAGAGGGCCGGAGCGTGGGGGGGGACTTCAGGGACGGGATAATTGGTGATTGGTAATTGGCCGACGAGGTAGAGGGCGTTGCCGGGGGCTTTTAAGTCCATCGTGATGGCGGTGGTGACATCATCAATGATACCAATGGCGGAGATGAGCAGCGTGGGCGGGATGGAATGACGCAGGCCGTCGGTGCCGAGGTATTCGTTATTGAGCGAGTCTTTGCCGCTGATGAAGGGTGTGCCAAACAACAGCGCGCCATCGTGACAACCGCGCGCGGCTTCTACCAAAGTTCCCATCGTTTCAGGCCGTTTGGGGTCGCCCCAGCAGAAGTTATCGAGAATGGCGATGCGCTCAGGGTCGGCGCCGACAGCAACCGCGTTGCGGATGGCTTCGTCAATGACCGCCAGGGCCATTTTGTAGGCGTCGCGCTTGCCGTATTCGGGATTGATGCCGTTGGAGAGAACGATACCTTTCGTGCCTTTTGCGCCAATCGGTTTCAGCACCGCCGCGTCGGAGGGAGCATCCGCTTCGACGCCGGTGAGTGGCTTGATGACCGTCCCGCCCTGGACTTCGTGGTCGTAGATGCGGATGGTGGCGGCTTTGGAGGCGATGTTGGGGGAGGAAAGCAAGTTGAGCAGTTGAGCGGTGATTCGGTTTTCCGGTTGCCCGGTTATACGGTTGTCCGATGGAACTGTAGAACTGGATAACGGGATAACTGCTTTTAACTGCCGCTGCGGAATGCCCTCGTGCAAAAATTCGTTTTCCAGTTCTAGCACAATTTTGCCGCCATAGCGGACAATCAGTTTACCGTCGCCGGTGAAAACGCCGATGTCAGTCAGTTCGGTGTCGAAGGTGTCGCACAGTTCTTGCAGAGCGGGCAGTTTTTCGGGAGCGACCGCCAGAACCATGCGCTCTTGCGCTTCAGAGAGCCAGATTTCCCAGGGGGCCAGGCCGGGGTACTTCAGGCGGACGTTTTGCAGTTCAATGTCCGCGCCAATTTTGGAGGCCATCTCGCCTGCCGCCGAGGACAGGCCGCCCGCGCCGCAGTCGGTGATGTCGTTGTAGAGTTCGGCGTCGCGGGCGCGTGTGATGACATCAATCAGCCCTTTTTCGGTAATCGGGTCGCCAATTTGGACGCTCGCGCCGGAAACTTCGCCGGTTTGGGCGTCCATCGTCATCGAGGAGAAAGTCGCCCCGCGCAGGCCATCGCGCCCGGTGCGCCCGCCGAGAACGATAACGCGGTCGCCGGGCTGCGGATTTTTGCGGTGCTTGCCCTTGGGGGCAATGCCAACGCAGCCGCAAAAAACGAGCGGGTTGGCGGTGTAGCCTTCATCGTACAAAATCGCGCCGTTGACAGTCGGGATGCCGATTTTGTTGCCGTAATCCTGCACTCCTGCCACGACTCCGCTCTGGATGCGGCGCGGGTGCAAAACGCCTTCGGGCAGGCTGTCGGGATTCAGGTCTTGCGGGCCAAAGCACAGGATGTCGGTGGCCGCAATCGGCTTGGCGCTGACCCCCAGCACATCACGGATGACACCGCCGACGCCCGTATTCGCCCCACCAAACGGCTCAATCGCCGAGGGGTGATTATGCGTCTCGACCTTGAAGGAAATCTCGAACTCCTCATCGAAATCAATGATGCCAGCGTTATCCACAAAAGCGGAGATGACCCAGGGGGCGGCAATTTTGTCAGTGGCGGATTTTAGGTAGGTTTTGATAATCGAATCGATAATTGGCGATTGGTAATTGGTAATTGGGGATTGCCAATTACCAATTACCGAATTACTAATTACCACTTTCGCCTTGAACGTCTTATGCACACAATGCTCGCTCCACGTTTGGGCGATGGTTTCAAACTCTACATCGGTCGGGTCGCGGTCAATTTTGCGGTAGTAGGCCTGAATGGCCTGCATTTCGGCCAGGTCGAGGGCGGCGCGGCGGTCGGTGGATAAATCCAGTAATTGGTTATTGGTAAGTGAGCGGATGGGCAGGATTTCGACTTCACCGCTGGCCTGGGCTTCTTCAGGAAAAGAGGGCGTGATTTCGCCAAGCGTCCAATGCTGGATGACGTTGTTTGCCAGTAACTGCTTTGCCAACCGCTCAACCGGGAAACCGGATAACGAGTTGCCCGGTTTTTCAGTTTCCCAGGCTAGCAAGAACCGTAACCCCGTCGCGGCGCGATGAACGCCCTCAAAGCCCAATTCATGCGCGGCGCGGACGATTTGCTCTGCCACCGGGTCGGTCACGCCGGGGCGCAGGGCAACTTCGATATTCGAGGATTCGATACTCGATATTCGCGTATTCGTATCTCGAATATCGAGTATCGAGTATTCGGCTTCTTGAGTCACCAGGTCACTTAAAAGTTTGAGAGCCAACTGTCGACACTCATCCTGCGACAATTGGCCCTCAATAAAGTACAAATCCTGACATTCCAGCCTTTGCAGGTTATGAAACCCCAGGGCATGCGAATCGGCGAGATATCCTGCCGAGCGCGGGTCGGGCTGATTAAAGCGAATAACAAAGCGATAAATAGACATGTTTCACCTTCGAAAAAGATTGAGAGATTCTACACGGGGAGATATGTCTAGTCAACATCGATTTTCGTCAGTGTGTGTCGCGCGCAACATCTGCCCTACGCCACCGGCAGCGTATAACTCAACATCACCCAGCGATTGAACCCCACCTCGCCCCACCCGCTCACCTCGCGCTGGATTTCGATAATCTCGTTGCGTTTCAGCGTTCCCACAATCCGGTGATTCAGCCCCGGCCCCTCGCGCACGTTCAGGATGCCGATGTTGACCTTCACCCGCCGCAAGCCCTGGAAGCCCAGCCCCTGCACCGGAATGATGGCCGCCCGCTCCGGGTTGGGAACCTGCAAACCCGCCGAAGCCTCCTTCCAGGCCTTCCAAAAGAACTCCAGCGGGTAAGGGTGCGCCTCGCCCACCAGCGGGTCGCTATACAGCGGGTCGTGCAGGTAAATGTTCTTCACGTCCAGCCCCACCGCCACCGCAAAATGCGGCCCGCCAAACGGCTTCTCGGTCAGCCTGGCCTCCGAAAGCGCCTTATAGCCCAGCAGCACGATGGCCGGTTTGCCCGCCGCCAGCACCCCGAACAAATCCTGGGCCGTCATGCCAGAGCGGAACTCGGTTTGCAGGCCGAGCGCCCCCATCGCGCTCATCAACTGCGAAGCGTGCAGGTACGGGTCGCCCTGGATGGCAAAGCGCGCGTAGAACTCATCCGGCGTCAGCGAAGTTTTCTGGTAGGCCCGCAGCAGCATCGCTGCGCAGGCCGGGCCGCAATCGTTGACGCGCGTCTCGGCCCCCGGCCCCAGCTGCGAAACGTACGGAACCGGCAGCAACGCCACAGGCCGCAGCGGATTCCCCAATTCATATTGGACAACGCGATTCGTTCCCAACTCTTCAACCTGGTACACGCGCGCCGGGCGTTTCCCTCCCCCGGCCTCTCCCGTACCAGACTCCCCGGAACCTGTCTCGCCGTTGGTGGGCGTGCTGCCCCCCGTCAGCGGACGCTTGCCCGCGCGCGCCTCGGCCGTCGTCAGCCCGGTGATTTCGACATGCAGCGGGTCCCAGCCCACATGCACGGGCGCGTCCCAGTTGCCCGCCGCAATCGCCGCATCTACCGCCCGGATTTTATCGTCCGAAAGCCCCCAGCGGATGCCGGTGATGAGTTGATTGCGCTGCGCGGCTGCCGCTAGCCGCAACATAAAGGCCGTGCCGGTCGTTTGCGGGTTGTCGTCATCCACCAGGTCGATTGCCAGGGCCTCCTTGCCGCCGTCGGCCATTGTCACATTATGGAAGCCATACAGAACCTGGCTTTTGCCGCTTCGATAAGCCGCCTCCTGGTCTGCCGCCGAACGCCAGGCCTCGGTAATACGCGGCCTTAATCCGGCAGATTCCAATTCCTGCAAAACCGCCTGCGCCCGGCTGCGAAAAACAGGATGCAATTCCACCAGTTTGCCCTGGTTGTGAATCTTGCGTTCAGGTTCCAGCATAGTCTTTTTTTTCCTTTCCCAATGGTCAGGCAGGCGGAATAAATTCCATTTTACGCCGCAACAGTGTACGAAAGCACAATCCAGCCCAGGCCGTCTATCTCGCCCCAGCCGCCCATTTCGCGCACAATCTCCACCACCTCGCCCTGCTTCAGCACCCGCACAATGGGCGCGGTCAGCGCGTTCGAGGCGCGCACATTCAGGGCCGCGACGTTAACTTTCACCCGGCGGCTCAGCCGGAAGCCGATGCCCGCCGTCGGGATGATGGCCGAGCGCTCCGGATTGCGCACCTTGGGGTCAGTGGCAACCTCCTTCCAGGCCCGCCAGAACAGTTCCAGCGGGTAAGGATGCGCCTCGCCATCTGCCGGGTTGCTGTAAAGCGGGTCGTGGATGTAAATATACCGAATGTCCATTCCCACCGCCACCGCGAAGTGCGGCCCCTCGAACTTTTTCTCGGTCAGCCCGGCATCCTCGAACACTTTGTAGCGCAGCAGCACGATGACCGGTTTGCCTGCCGCCAAGAAGCCGAACAAATCGTGCATGGTCAGGGTCGCCCGAAAGTCGGTCAGCAGGCCCAGGCTGCCCATCGCGTTGCGCAGTTGGGTCACGTTCAGGTACGGGTCCGCGCCGGGGATGGCGAAATGCGTATAGAACTCATCGGGCGTCATCTGAAAGTTGGGAAAATAGGCTTTGAGCAGCATGATGGACGAAGCTGCCCCACAGTCGTTCTTGCGCACATCGGCGCCTGGCCCCAATTGCGAAACGTAGGGAACCGGCAACAGGGTGGCTGGCTGGAAGGGCGCGCTCCAGGTGAAATCGGTTTTCTGGCCCGTGTCGAGATTTTCCACCCGGTAGCGCATCAACGCCTTCTCTTTGGGCGGCTCCACGACGACCTCGCCGCCCTCCTGTGTGTCTCCCCCTCCCTGTTCGCCTGCAAGCGCCGCCACATCCTGACGAAATTTCTCCATTGGGAAGGCCGGGCCGGGGTCCCATTTGCGGCCAATGGCAATATCGTCATGCCCGATAATTTCCTCGATCCTGTAAGCTTTTACCAGCGCTGCCACCACCTCGGCGGCGGTTTTGAGTTGAATATCGGTATACCGGTGCCAGCCATAAATCACATTCGGGACCGATTTGTGCGACGCGGCCAACACTTCCGAATCGGGATAGACCCGGCCAAACGTCGAAACCCACTGTCCGCCGCTGCGCTTCATCATCCCGGCATTATCCAGTTCGATGCCGATGGAGTAATTATTCAGCCCGGTGTAGCCTTTCCACGCGCTTGTGCCAGCGTGCCAGGCGCGCAGGTTGAATGGGATGAGCTGGACGACTTCGCCATCGCGCCCGATGACCAGGTGCGCCGAAACGCCGCTGCTCTTCGAGGTCAGCCAGGCCACCGATGAAGAGAGACTTGGCCCACCGGTGTAGTGAATGACCACAAACCGCCGTTCTTGCAGTGAAACATCAACATTGGGTGATTTGACGAACCGAACTGGCTGATTGTTGCGCAAGAGTTGGAAGTTTTGAACGAGCATGGCTGTAACCTTTCATCGGATGCGGCTATAATCCAATTATCTACCAAATCCCGCTCTTGCACAACCCAATTGCAGCAATGCACCCCTTGGCATCCCCCACCCTCACCATCCGCCCCACCCTGCCAGCCGACCGGCAGGACATCTTCGATTTTTGCAAATTCATCTGGGACGGCCACGACTACATCCCTTACGTCTTCGACGAGTGGCTGGCCGACCCGCGCGGGCAAATGTTCAGCGCCCTCTATGGTGGGCGCACCGTTGGACTGACGCGCATTGTCAGGCAAACCTCCAGCCAGTGGTGGTTGGAGGGCTTTCGGGTTGACCCGCGCTTGCAAGGACAAGGCATCGGCTCGCGGCTGCACCGTTACGCCGTCGCCTGGTGGGGGCAACACGGCCAGGGCGTCTTGCGCTTGTGGACCGGCGCGCAGCGCGTCAAAGTCCATCACCTGTGCGAGCGGGATGGATTTATCAAGACGATGGAACGCGCCCCATACAACGCGCCGCCCCTGCCCCCGGCAGAATCTACTGACCTGATTCTCCTGACAGAATCAGAGTTCGCCGAAGCGACCGACTTTGCCCTGCGCCCCGAACATGCTCCGCGCGAACGCGGAATGCTCGATGCCTGGTGGCAATCTGCCGTGCCAGAAGCGGCCCTGCTGCGCTGGCTGGTGGAGCAGGCCGATGGGCAACTCTTCTGGTGGCGCGGACGCCGGGGGCTGGTCTGCGTTTGGGACGGCAGCGAAGACGGGCAGCGCATCTCGGCGGTTGGCCTGCTGGCCTGCGCCGAAGCCGACCTGCCGGCCCTGCTGACCGACCTGCGCCAGCATCCCTCGCAAACTGGCTACGAACTCCTCGCCTGGCGCGCGCCCCTGCGTCCCGATTTGGATGCCCTGCTCCAATCCGCTGGTTTTCGTTATGATGACGAGAATCGGATAATCCAGTACGAGAAAACCTAGGACAATTTGGCAAATTGTCCACATTCGTCGGCGCTGACGCAACAAAGGTCGAGTCTCCCACGCTCTTTGAGACGTATCGAGACGAAGGTCGAGTAGTCCCATGTTCTTTGGGACGTATCGAGACCCAATAGGAGTTTACCTTTGACAGCCTTGAATCTCCCTCCCGATTTCCTCCACAACATCCAAAACGCCTTTGGCGAAGCGGGCCGCCGCTGGCTCGCTGAATTGCCCTCCCTGCTCGAAGAAGCCGCCCGCCAGTGGGATTTGACCCTCGGAGAACCGCTGCTGCTCTCATACAATTACGTCTGCGCGGCTCGGCGCGCCGATGGAAGCGAAGTCGTCCTTAAACTGGGCGTTCCCAACCGCGAATTGTTGAGCGAATTGAACGCCCTGCGCCTGTTCGCTGGCGAAGGCGCCTGCCGCCTGCTGGAGGCCGACGAGGGAGGCTATATGTTCTTGCTGGAGCGCCTGCGCCCCGGCGAAATGCTCGTGAAAGTGGAAAATGATGACGAGCGGACGCACATTGCCGTCGACGTGATGCAGCGCATCTGGCGGACTCCGTCTCAGGCGGAGGGGTTCATCCAACTCTCCGAGTGGTTCGCTGCGCTCGATGGCCTGCGGCCCCGCTACCAGGGCGGCACGGGGCCATTCCCAAAGAACCTGGTCGAGCGGGTTGAATCCACGCTGCCGGAATTGTTTGTCGATTCCGGGCCGCCTGTCCTGATACACGGCGATTTTCACCACTTCAACATTCTCTCCTCCGAGCGCGGCTGGCTGGTGATTGACCCCAAAGGCGTGATTGGCCCGCCCGGCTACGAGGTTGGCCCGCTGCTGACCAATTCCATCCCAAACTGGCCCTACCGCCCTGAATCGAAACGCCAGACCGAACGGCGGATTGCGATTTTGAGCGAGCGGCTGGGCTGGCCGCGCCAGGTCATTCGGGATTGGGGCGTCTGCCATTGCCTGCTCTCGGCCTGGTGGGACCTGACCCCCGATGACAATGGTATTGACTACTCGATTGCGTGCGCTGAATTATTGGTGCAAATAAAGTAGGGCAAGATAATATCTTGCCCTACTTTTGCGCTATATTATTTTACCGTTATAAGATAACTTCCCACGCTGCGCGTAAAGCGGGTTGTGCCGCTCACCACCAGGATAACCTCGTGCGTATCGCCGCCCAGGTCGAGAGTGATTTCGGCGGTCTGGTCGGGATTGACCGTGATGGTCTCGACAGTGGTCTGCCCGCCTTTGCGGATGAGGGCCAGGCGGAAGGTCTGCGGCAGCAGGTTTTCGACGCGCACAAAGCCCTCGGCCTGCCAGCCATCGGCGCCGTTTTCAAAATCGTCGAAATAGTCAATTTGAGGGATGGAAATGTCATCCACCATCAGCCCCTCACCGTTGACGGCGGCGTCGGTGATGTATTCGAAGCGTAGCAGAACCTTTTGCCCGGTGAACTGGCTTAAATCGACCGATTCTTCAATCCAACCGCCGCTCGAACCGGTGTAGCCCCAGCCGTAGGAATTGCCCGCCGGGTCATCCGCCGTGCCGGAGGGGGTGAGCAAAATCTGCCAGGTCTGCCCCTCATCGCTGGAGGCTTGCAGGTAGGCATAGTCCCAGCCTTCTTCGATATCGTACCAGGTTCGGTAAGTGAGCGTGAGCGGGCCGGTGACGTTCGTAAAGTCGAATGCGCGGGTCAGGGTCATGTCTGATTCATCGCCTTTGTTCGACCAAAAGGCATATTTGCCAGAATAGGCGTCTACTGGCAATAGCGTGGTTGTGGTGGAGCCTTCGAAGCGCAGGGTGTATTGTCCCTGGCAGGCAAAGCGGATGTAATCGGCGCCGTACTGGTTGACCGTATCGGAAAACTCTGCCGGGCAGGACGTGAATGCTTTGGCTTCGGAGGCTGGTTTGAACGGCTGATAACGCTGATATCCATAGCGGCCATCGGCAACGGATGGGTCGAGCAGGTAATTAGCAGTTGCCCAGTCCATGAACAAATCGTCGGCGCGGAGGGGCTGCCCGGTGCGCGGGTCGGTCGCGCCAATTGACTGCAATACGTTGTCCACGCTGTCCATGCTGTTATCGGCCTCGCGCACCAGCGCCTGGGTGGCCTCCTTGCCAAATCGTTCCAGGAAGTAGGTAGTGAACAGGAAACTTGCGCCGTAATAAGGCGCGTTCTGACCGACATCTGGGCCCCAATCGGTCAGTTGTAAATCGGGATTGGAGAGATACGAAGAATCTTTGAACCCGGTGGAATATTTATTCAACAGGACGGCCAATTCAGAGAAGCCTTCGTTTAGCCAGGAGGACTCGTTACGGTCACGTCCGAAGTGAATCATGTGCTGGAATTCGTGCGCCAGGACGCCGTAAGTGTAGGTGTCAGAAAGCGGCGAGTTATCGGCGTTGAAGACGAACATTTCGTGGCCGTTGGAATACTTGTTGACCAGCGGGTGCTGTGCATCAGACGAGGAGAAATAGCCGGCGGTGCTGCCCCCAATGCCCCGGGCATAGAGCAGGTAGATATGCGGGTCGCCATCGATGCCGGGGGAGGGTTCCATGCCGAAAAATTCGCGGTTGGTCGGCACCATTTTCTGGCTGAAGGCATCCACCAGCGCTTTGGCCTCGTTCTGGCTGAAGCGGACTCCCTCCTCGACCCAGAAGTAGGCCACGTCCGTTTTGTAGGCCAGGTTGGCGGTCAACTGGCGATATTCGATGGTCTGCACGTTCATCACCCAGAACTGCTTTTTCGTGCCCACCTCGAACGGCCCCTGCGGGAAGGTCTCGGGGACGTTGCAAATATTCTTCAACCGGCAGGCCAATTCACGCGGGTCGTTTTCGGGGACGATGGTGTTTTTGAGGGTTTCGAGGGTTTCGGTCGAGATTTCATCCAGCGGCGGTCGGACGATGACTGGGGCGGTGGGCGTAATATCAGGGTTTGGGTCGAAAGGTTCAGGCGTGTAAAAATCAATGATGGGCGGTTCATCGATGTAGGGCGGGGCGACCTGGCTGCCAAGCCAAAGCAGGCTGCCAAATCCGCCGGCCACGATTGCGATGCAGCAGCAGCACAACAGGACGATGATAACCGTAACAATGCCGAGCGTGGTCGCAAAGAAGTTTTTTTCTTGTTCCATGAGAGTCTCCGTGACGCGGAATTCATTCCGTAATCTGACCGCAGCGCAAGAAGCGTTTCGCGTTTAATGCGCAGATTGTACCCCACTCATGCACTCACCTGTTCATCCGTTTGGGCTATTTGACTTCAATTACCCGCTTTCAATATCTTGCGCGTGTTGGGCGAGATGATGACCCGGTCGCGGCCTTTGCCCTTGGCCTGGTAGAGCGCCGCGTCAACATAATGCAGGATATCTTCGGTTTTCTCGCCATCGATGGGGTAGACCGCCACCCCAATCGAGGCAGTGATGTCGATGATGTTTCCGTCTGCCTCCGTCTTGAGAGCGATGAAGTCGCTGCGCAATTGTTCGGCGCGGCGCAGCGCATCGTGCGGCGCGGTGCCGGGCAGGATAATCAGGAACTCCTCGCCGCCATAGCGGAAGGCGTAATCGCCCTGCCGGATGTGCTTGAGCAGCATTTTCCCAGCTGTTGCCAACACCACATCGCCCGCGTGGTGCCCGTAGTTGTCATTGATGGTTTTGAAATGGTCGAGGTCGATGAGCATGAAGGTAACGGGATAGTTGCCACGTTGGGCGCGGCTCAATTCCGTGGACATCACATCGGTCAGATAGTGCCGGTTGAACAGGCCGGTCAGGGCATCGCGGATGGCCTGTTCACGCAGTTTGGCCTGCAATTCGATGATTTCGTCTAGTTTGGCCTGGAGCGCATCGTTTGTTTCGCGCAGTTGCCCTTCGGCGGCCTGGCGCCGCAGGATTTCCTCCCGCAGTTCGATGGTGCGCTCCAAGACCCGTTTTTCGAGTTCGGCATTCAACCGGCGAATTTGGCGGGTGCGCCAATGCACCCCTGCAATCACCAGCCCAACCAGGCCGAGAAAGGCCAGTCCCCTGAACCACCAGGTCTGCCACCAGGGCGGCAGGATGATGACTTGCAACTGCGCCGGGGTGCGGGTCCATTGTCCGTCGTTGTTGGCCGCGTACACAACAAAGTTGTATGTGCCGGGTGATAGGTTGGTGTATGTTGCACGGCGAATGGTTTTGGGAGGCGACCATTCTTTATCGAACCCTTCCATCTGGTAGCGGTACAGATTGCGCGAAGCGTTCTGGTAACTCAGCCCGGCAAATTCGATGGTGAACACCGACTGGTCGTGCCGCAGCGTGATGGAGGATGTATATTCAATAGGCTGAGATAGGATTTCGCCATCCACTTCCACCGGCAGGTTGAACAGTTCCAGCCCAGTCAGGATAACTTTTGGTTCATACAGGTTGTCAAAGATATCCCTGGTGTAAAAAAAATTGACCCCGTTTGGCCCGCCAAAGAAGACCTCGCCATCAGATGCTCGGGCAGTGCTGGCGATGTTATATTGATTGCCCTGCAGACCATCGCGCGCGTCATAATTCCGAAACGTGCCTAGAATGGTATCAAAGCGGCTGAGCCCGCGCGTGGTGCTGACCCATAACCCGCCCGCGCCATCCGGCTGGATACCGACCACCGTGTCGCTGGGCAACCCTTGGCGAACGGTATAGGTTCTCCACTGGCCTGTGTCAATTTCCAAGCGATTCAGACCTCCAGATGTGCCGGCCCATAAAACCCCGTTGGCTTCGTCCAGGTAAAGATGATTCACCGAATCACTCGAAATGCTGTTGGGGTTGTCTGGGTCGTGCTGAAAGCGGGTAAACTGACCAGTGCCGGGGTCGAGCCGGTTCAACCCGCCGCGCGCGGTGGCAACCCACACCCGTCCATGAGAATCGGTGACGAGGTCATAGATGGTATCTTCGCCCAAACTGGCAGGGTCATTGGGATCGTTTTTATACAGTCGAACGACTTTGCCGTTTTGAGTATCGAATAAAGCCAGTCCCAGTCCCAGCGTGCCGACCCACAGGCGTTTTTTTCCGGCCTGCTCGAGGGTGGTGATGAAGTTCGTGGGCAGAGCAGTTGGGTCGTCTGGAATCAATTGATATGCGCGAAATACGCCGCTCGTCTCATCGAAACGGTTTAGCCCGCCGCCTGAAGTCGCCACCCAGAGCAGGCCGTCAGCGTCTCGAAAGATGGCGTAGACTTTGTTGCTCGAAAGGCTATCTGGGTTGCCAGGGTTATTAAGGTAAGCCTGTACCGAGCCAGTCTTGCGGTCAATTCGGTTCAATCCGCCGCCGAAGGTGCCAACCCATAGGGTTTCCTCTTCAGGCAGGATAGCAAATACATTGCCGTTCGACAGGGAAACCGGGCTTTGCGCGATTTGCCGGTACCACCCAAAGCGCTGCAATGCCGGGTAGAGCAGGTTAACCCCGCCGCCGCCCCGGCCCGTAACCCACAACACGCCTGAGCGGTCTTCATAGATTGCAAAGATATCGTCCGAGATCAGGCTAAAGGGGTCGTTGGGGTTGTTCTGAAAAGCAGTAAATTTTTCGCTCGCATAGTCGAACAAGTTCAACCCGCCATTTTCGGTTGAAATCCACAGTCGCCCGGCAGAATCCTGGTAAATGCTCCAAATGCGGTCATCGCTCAGGCGGCCAGGCCCTATCGGGTCATGGCGATACGCAGTAAAGGTGCCATTTTGGCGGTCCATGCGGTTCAGACCGCCGCCGCGCGTCCCCACCCAAAAGTTGCCCTGCGAATCTTCCAGTATGGCCCAAACGTTGCTGGCTGCGATGGTCTTGGGGTTCGCCGGGTCATTTTTGAATGTAGTGAAGTCGTCGGTTAACGGGTCATACCGTTGCAGCCCCATCCGCGTACCGACCCAAATCGTTCCAGCGCGGTCCTGATACAGCCGCTGTACCACCGGCCAAGCCAGCGAACGCGGGTTTTGGGGGTCGTGCAGGTAGTTCTTGAAGAGGCCGGTTTTACGGTCGAAGCGGCCCAGCCCGCCGCGCGTGCCAACCCAAATCGAACCGTCTCGGGCTTCGAGCAAGGCCCATACGCTATCATCGGGCAGGCTGTTGGGGTTTTGCGGGTCATGCCGGTAAGACTGGAATGTATCGGTTTTGGGATTGTATATGTTCAATCCGCCGGGGTCTGTCCCGACCCAAATCAGACCATCGCGGCTCTCGATGAGCGCAAACGTATTATTGTTGCTCAGGCTATTGACGGTTTCGGGGTCATGCCGGAAGATTTTAAACTGGTAGCCATCAAAACGCGCCAATCCATCGGCAGTGGCAAACCACATAAAACCCTGTTGGTCCTGCAACACCCCCAGCACCGTGCCGTTGGGCAAGCCATCTTCCACCGTCAAACGCTCGAAACGAGCATCTGGCGCGTAATCGAAACCATGACTGGCAGTATGTGCTGACGAGCCCCTCCCTACCGCTGGCGTAAACAACCCGATGACCAGGATTACAACCAACAGGCACGCTAACATAAACCGAATGACGGTCCTCAGGCCAGGCAGGCTTTTCAAAAAATCCATCATTCAAAGAACCTTTTCCCTAATTATACAAAACCACTTTCGTGAATCTCTTGACGATTATGCAAATAAGCGCAGGAAATTCCACGAAAAAAATACGCAGCTTCATACTATAATCCACCATCGAAATTATCTCAACAACGCAAGGTGATTATGAAGATACAGGACACCCTTACAGCCATCTTTCAAGAAAAATTTGGCCGTCCGGCGGCCTTCCTGGCCCGCGCACCGGGTCGGGTTAACCTGCTGGGCGAACATGTGGATTATAACGACGGATTTGTCTTACCCGCCGCCATCGACCGTGCCACATACATCGCCTTTGCTCCGTCCGATTCGGGGCTGACCACGCTGTGGGCCGCTGATTTCGATAAACAAGCAGCTTTCTCGCCTGAAACGCTCCCCGCCAAAACCCAACCCGACGGTTCCCCGCTGCCCGATTGGGCGCGCTACCCCGCTGGGATAATGTGGGCGCTGGGCGAAGCCGGGCTGGAAACGCCCGGCATGGATGCTGTTTTCGCGTCGGATGTGCCGCGCGGCTCTGGGTTGAGTTCCTCCGCTTCGGTGGAGATGGCTTTCGGGGTAGCCTGGCAGCAGTTGGGGGGGTGGGCCCTCGCGCCAATGGAATTGGCAAAACTGGGCCAGCGCGCCGAAAACCAGTATGTGGGCGTCAATTGCGGCATTATGGACCAGTTTGCCTCGGCCTGCGGCGTCGAAAACCGCCTGCTCTTGCTCGATTGCCGCTCGCTGGAATGGGAAACGCTGGCACTGCCTGAAGGAGTCTCGATTGTAGTGGCCGATACGACCGTGCGCCGTAAACTGACCAGCGGCGAATACAACCAGCGGCGCGCATCTTGCGAGGAAGCAGTGCGGCGTTTGCAGGCCAGTTTGCCCGATATCCGCTCCCTGCGCGATGTGAGCGTGGCTGGTTTCAACCGCCTGGCCGGAAGCCTGCCCGCTGAAATTGAGAAGCGCGCCCGGCACGTGGTGGAGGAAATAGAACGCACGCGCCAGGCCATTTCACTACTCCAGGCAGGGGATGCCTCCCGCTTTGGGAATTTGATGAATGAGTGTCACGCCAGTTTGCGCGATTTATATGAGGTTTCTTGTCCTGAACTGGATGTGATGGTGGAGATTGCCCAATCGCTATCAGGATGCTATGGCGCTCGTTTAACGGGTGCAGGTTTCGGCGGATGTACGGTCAATCTGGTGGCGCAGGAATACGCTGAAGCGTTCGCCAATGCCCTTGCGGCGGGATACAAGTCAAAGACGGGGCTTCATCCAGAAATTTATATTTGCAAGGCATCTGCCGGGGCGGGGCTATTATAGATAAGGTGACAGTCACTTCTCAAGTGACTGTCACCTTGTCATCCGGGCGCAGCCCCGCATCAGGCGGGGGATTTGATTGGAATGCGAATGAAGAAAATGCTTCCGGGTAGTTTTTCTTCGTCATAACCCGGGCTTTCGACCCAGATTTTGCCGTCGTGGGCTTTGACGATTCCCGCTGCAATGGAAAGTCCAAGCCCGGGGCCGCCGCCCTTGAATTTGGTGCGGCCTGAGGAGTGTAGTTCTACCTTGCCAACCTGGTGCAGCTTTTCAAAGATGACCTTGTGATTGGCCGGGTCTATGCCAATGCCAGTATCTGCAACGCGGAGTTCAATGCAGCGACCTTTGCGCTCATCTTGCACAACTTCACCGCTAATTGTGATGGTTCCGCCATCGGGAGTAAATTTGATGGCGTTGACGACAATGGCATCGAGCGCTTTTTGCAGCAATTGTGGGTCAGCCATCATTTGTGGCAAGTGACTGATGCTGCTTTCTACGTTAAGAGTGATATTGCGCTCTTTAAGGTCGTTTTTGTATTCCTTTTGTATGAGCTGCAAAATCAGGCCAATGATGGTGGGTTCCATTTGGGGGGTAATGGCCTGACTTTCCAGTTTGGCAACATCGAGCATGGCGTTGACGATTTGCAACAGCCGGTCGGTGCCTTTGAGCGCGCCTTCTACTACTTGACCATACATTTCATTCGCTTTAATCGCCTCGATGGTTTTCAGGATTCCCAGGTTGCCTTTGATGACGGTAATGGGTGTGCGCAATTCGTGGGCGGCAACTTGAATAAACGAGGTCTTATTTTTATCGAGTTTTTCCAGGGTGGTAAGGGCGCTGTGTAGTTCTTCTACGCGCTGTTCGACCATGTGTTCCATGAGTTCATTGAACCTGGCCTGGTCATCGTACAGGCGGGCATTTTGCAGGGCAATGGCAGCCTGCATGGCAAAGGTGGAGGCCAGCAACAGGTCATCTGCGGTGAAAGCGGCTTTGGGGGCGCGGGTGAGCGATAACATGCCAACCACTTTGTTTTTTGCAAACAGGGGCAGGCCAACCCAGGAATGGTGGACGGGCAGCCAATCGACCTGCGTCCAGCCCTTTTCTTGGGTTACATCGTCGACCACCATCACTTCACCGCTACGCGCAATCTGGTCGTAAACGCCGCCCTGGTTAATCTGGACGCGCAAATCCTGGGCTCGCTGGTCGTCGGGGAAACCGCGCTGGGCCAGGACGCTGATGGTGCCATCGCGTTCCTCCATCAATAGCGCGCCGCGCTCATAGGGTAAGACGAGCAACAGCTGTTCCAGGATTTTTTGCGGCACTTCCTCCACGCTGATAACGGTAGACAGGTTGCGAGCGGCTTTCGAGAGCGCATCAGCCTCCCGCCGCCGCTCTTGCTCATTCTGATACAGGCGGTCGAGTTCCTCGGCGCGCTGTTTGGCTTCGTAGAGCAGTCGCTCCACCTCGCGTTGAGCGGCCTCGCGTTGGTCAACCAGCATGGTGCGCAGAAGCGCGCTGGAGAGCAAGTTACGCACCCGCGTGCAGACTTCCCAATCACCGGTTTTCATCTCAATCCACATGAAGCCGAAACGGCTCTGTGCCAGAGCGAGAGGCATGACAACTGCCGTATAGCGCCGGTCGGTGGGAATGCTGTTATGTGGAATCAAATGTCCTGTGGCGAGTTTGGGCTGCTCGGTGAACAAGTCACACTTGCCATTTTCATATTGCAGAAACAATTGATGCGTTTGAGAGGGGGGCAAAAGCGCGGACTGAGGGCGGGCGATTTTGTCGTAGAACATAACATACAATCGCTCGATGCCCATCGCAGGGAAGTTTTTCTGAATGGCACTGCCGATTTCGTGCAGGCTCATAGCGGGGGCCATGTCGAAACTGAAGTTTTGCAGGACCTGTTCTTCTTGCTCCAGTTCGAGCCGTTGATAAGCCTGGTATCGCTGCGAGAGTTCGCCCACTAGCATGCGCGCTTGCTGGAACAAGTTTTCGGCTTGCAGGGTGGCATCTTTATTGATGATACCCGCCAGTGCGTGACGACGAAAGACAGACAGAACATTGTGCCAGTCTCCGGGGTCGTCGTTGTATTTCTGCAGGGTTAAGACAGCCTGTTCGATGCTGGCAAGGAAAGACTCTGCCACCCTTTCACCGCGCAGAGCCAGCAGGAAGGTTTCCCAAACCTGGTTGTAGACTTTGGTAAGGGAAGTTTTGGAGGTCATGGGCGCGCCACTGGCTTCGAACATGACGCGGATACAGGATTCTTGCTTGTTTTCCAGCGTACCGGTGCGGGCGACTTCCTCGCGCGAGATTTGGGCCTGTTGGATGAAGCGGGGCTGGCATCCGCACGACCAGCGCACCACCACGCTGGTGGGAATGGTCGTCAGGGTTGGCTCCGAGTCGCCATCGATCACTTTAAGCAGGGTTTCGAACGTGTTTTTCCCCAAGTCATAAAAAGGCTGCCGAACGGTGGTCAGGGGAACGCCCAGCGAGCGTGCCTCGCGCACATCGTCGAAGCCAGTCACAGCCACGTCACTGGGGATGTTGAAGCCGTAACTGCGCAACGTTTCCATCGCGCCAAAGGCCATGCGGTCATTGGCGGCAGCCACTGCATCGAACTTAACCTTCCGGCTTTCCATCAATTTTCGGATGGCTACGCGCCCGCTTTCGGGGCTGTAATCACCCTGCACAACCAGGCGATCATCGTACTCGATGCCGTGCGCCTTGAGTTCTTCCCGATAAGCGAACAATCGTTGCTCGGCCTCCACCTGGCCTTTTGGTCCGCGAATGAAGGCAATGCGCTTGTAGCTATGCGTCTCAATGAGATGTCGAATCAGCATCCGCATTCCGCCAACGCTGTCAACAATTAAGCTGGGGATATTTTCCACATCGAGCGCGGTGGCTACTATGGGGGTTTTTCCGAAACTCTGGGCAAATTGGCGGGTTTCCTCGCCGGGGATGCCATGTCCCAAATCGGCAGAGAGAATAATTCCTGCAAGGTCTGCCGTGTGGGCCAAATCATACAACCCATACGAAGGCAACAACTGGCCGGGCGTAGTAATCGCTGTCGGCTTGCCACCCACGAAGCAAATCAGGTTGATATCGTGCGTTTCGGCGGCGTTCGTAATGGCGGACATGTAGTCGAGTCCCCAAACCCGTCCGACCTGTGAAACGAACACGCCGACAGTCTTGCGGCCCTTCCCGGCACTCTCTTGTCGCGGCATAGTTCACCTTTACCATTTTGCTCGCCGTCAAACCCCATCCACCACAACAGGCAGGTTGGTTTTCAGGTGAGGGGCAATGCCCGCTGAATGATACAGATATGTCTATTATATCCTGTTCAATGGAAAGCCTTGTATTTCGATGTGATGACAGTTTTATCCACAACTCTTTAGAGTGGTTCAACTATAACCAATCTGCAATCCATAAGACTTGCTTTCGCCCTGGAACGATGTATAATTAGAACAAAAGTTCTGTTCGGTGTATGATGCCTGAAAATTATCAGTATACCCTGATGCTCAATGCGCTTCGAGATGTGCAGGCCGAGCTGGGCCAAATCCCAGCCCCGGGAACTGCGCTCTTCCCGGCGTTGTCTGACGCGCTGGATGCGGTTGGCCGTATCCCGGGCAATGCCATCCTGTTCGGAATCGCCACCGACGGCCTGCCGTTGTTGCTGCACCTGCGCGACCCGCGCCCGGGGCCTGTCTTGGTAACAGGCGACCGGGGCAGCGGTAAGACAGCTTTCCTGAAAGCAATGCTGCGAGCGGCTTCGCAACTTAACCGCCCCGGGAGTGTACATTTTGCAGTATTAACTGAATACCCGGATGAGTGGAGCCGCTTCCAGGCGGTTGAACACTTGGCGGGAATCTGGCCTGCTTATGAGCAGAATACGGAAATCCTGCTATTCGACCTGGCTTGCCGGGCGCAAGCGCGTCAGGACAATACGCCGGTCATTCTGTTGTTCGACGGCCTCGACTCTATCCTGCATATGGACGAAACGGCCCAAAACAACTTTCGTTACCTGTTATCGCATGGCCCCCCGGCCTCCATCTGGCCGGTCATTACCGTCAACTCCAACCAGGCGATGAAACTGCCCGACTGGCTGGCCTACTTTCGGACGCGCATCTACGGGCGCATCACCCATCCTGCTACCGGCGAGGAACTGACGCCCATCCCTGGCGCGCCACTTAAGGGTCTGTTTCCCGGTTTCCAGTTTTGCATCCGCGAAAAATCGCGCTGGCTCCAGTTCTGGCTGCCCGGCATGGCCGATTAAGACGGTTTTGAAACCGGGCCGCCCTCTTTCATCCCGAATAATTTCGTCACGACTGGGTTGGGCTTTACTCCCAGTTCATAAATCAGGGCAGGAATGGCAATCGAGAACGGGTAAACAATGAGCGGGGTATAGATGCCAGCGTTGAGGACATAATCTAGTTTGGGGGTCAGGTAAGATTGCACTGCATTGTGGAAGATGAGAATCAGCACAGAGATGCGCCCCATGTAAGAGAAAAAACCGGAAAGCCAGCCGGGGCCGCGTTCCAGTTGGCGCGAAAGGGCCAGGATGAACAGGATGCCTGTTACCGCCTCCAGCGTAAAGACAACCGGCGAGCCATACGAACGGGTGTTGAAGTCCATCGTTTCGGGAAAGACAATATTCAACGCCAAGTTGATTGCGCCTGCGCCTATCAGCAAAAAAGGTGAGTTGAACCATTCGCGCGGCGCATTTTGGAAGACCTCGCGACCCAGAATAAAATAGAATCCCGCCAGCAGGGCCAGGTCCAGGCTCCAGGGCAAGCCATTGAGGGTCAGGCTGCGTCCCAACAGGTTGACATTGATGGGGGTGAACCAGCCAACCGTCCACGCGCCGAGCGCCAGAACGACCAGGAGGCCAAGCCAGCGCGGCCAGAGATTCTTGGCCCGGCGAAACACCAAATAAAACAGGAAGGCAAACAGATTGACGGTAAAGAGGGCCGGCAGGAACCACATCGCCACCCAATCCAGGTAGTAGCCGTTGGCGTAGAGGGCCTTAACGATGCGTCCCCAGGCGATGGGCAAGCCCATATTGTCGAAGAATACCGCGCCGAAGTAAATCAGGAAGATACCGAAGAAGAAAGGCTTGAGCAGGCTGTCGAAGCGGCGGCGCAACAGGTCGAAAAATGCAATATCGGGCTTGAAGAACAACCCTGACAGGAAGAAGAACAGTGGCATATGAAAGGAATAAATCCAGTGATGCAGGAACGGCGCGTAAGCCGCTGTGCCATTATGGGCCAGCGCCACCAGCAGGATACCGATGCCTTTGGCAATGTCGATGTAGAGGAGACGGTTCATGGGATTTATTGATTTTGAGATTTGGTGATTTTGTGATTAGGGATTGAGCCACGAATATCAAATATCGAACAACGAATATCAAATATCGAGCATCGAATCACCGAACACGAAGGTGGGCATGCCCTCGACATTGGTCTGGATGCGGAACAGGCCACCCGTGAGCGGATATTCCGCTAAATCGGCGGGGGACAGGCCTTTGCGGGCCGAGGTAACGAACAGGTCGGTTCCGTTTTCGCCGCCGAAAACGCACGAAGTGACATTTTTGGCCGGGATGGAGATGCTTTCCAGCAGTTGGCTGCTGGCCGGGTCCCAAACCGTGACCGCCGCGCCGCCCCAGAGCGCAATCCACAATCGACCCTGCATGTCGGACGTCATGCCATCGGGAAAGCCGAGCCGGGGCGGGATGGAAACAGCCACGCGCGGGTTGCCAATCTCGCCGCTGGCGACGTCATAGTCGTAAGCCATGACGTTGAAGGTGGGGGTATCTATGTAGTACATCGTCTTGTAATCCGGGCTCCAGGCCAGGCCGTTGGAGATGCGCACGCCGGCAACGAGGGTCTTAAGCGTGCCATCTGGGGAGTAGGAGTACAGGGCGCCGGAGGCTTCCGTTTCGCTGTTATCCATCGTCCCGGCCAGAAAACGCCCATCGGGGGCGCATTTGCCATCGTTGAAGCGGTTGCCAGGGAGGCGCGCTTCGGGGGATGCGAGGATGGTCAATTTAACGGTATCCAGGCTGAGTGCCGCGATGCTGTTGCGAAGGCCAAGGATGAGATTCCCGCTGCGGGTTGGGGCAGCGCATCCGAGCGGGGCATCCACCTCGATTTTTTCATCCAAATTGGTTTTTGGGTCGTAAATGTGCAGGTGACCGGCATAGATATCGACCCAATAGAGCCGCTTGCGGGCGAAATCCCAAGCCGGGCCTTCGCCAAGCGCGGCCTGGGCATCGAGCAGGAGTTGGGGAGAGGAAAGTTTCATTAGAGCCAATCGCGTTTATAAAAAATGTAGATGGCAAGCGCCGTGAGCGAGACAGAAATGGCGATGATGTAAATGTAAGCGGCGTGGTTTTCCTGCCAGGGCAGGTCTACATTCATGCCGTAAAAGGATGCGATGATGGTCGGGATGTTGAGCGCGATGGTGAGGGCCGCCAGGATTTTCATGATGACGTTCAGATTATTGGAGATGACGCTGGCAAAAGCATCCATGAGGGCGGCCAATACTTCGGATGCGATGTTGACCATCTGGATGGCTTGCTGGTTTTCGGTGAGAACGTCTTCGAGCAAGTCCTGGTCTTCTTCGTATTGATTGAACATCTGCATCCGACGAAGTCGCTCCATCATGACCTCGTTGGAGCGCAGGGCGGTGGCGAAATAGGTCAGGCACTTCTGGTATTTGAGCAGTTCGAGCAGTTCACGGTTGCGGGTGGATTGTTGCAGGCGGTCTTCGATGACTTCGGTGGTTTTGTTGATTTGCCGCAGAAGGGAAAGGTAGCGGGTGGCAGTTTCAAGCAGGATGTAGAGCGTGAAGCGGAAGCGTTTGGCGGTTTTCAACCCTCGATATTTGCCGTTTTGCAGGGCGCGGATGACTTCGTTCTCTTGCTTACAAATCGTGATGACGCAGTTGTTGAGCAGGTAGATGCCGAGCGGCAGGGTGATGTAGGGAATGTCGGCGGCGGCGCCGTTGTCATAGGGGATGCGCAACAGGATAAAGATATAATCTTCGTCCCGTTCGGCGCGCGCCATTTCGTCGATGTCGAGCGAATATTGGACGTATTCTGGGTAGACGCCCCACTCTTCCAGTTGCTTAATTTCTTCAGGGGTGGGGTCGATGACGTTGACCCAGCAGCCGTTGACAAATGATTCCAGGCGCTGCAAACCCTGTTCGGTGCTTTTGATGATGGTCAGCATAAGCGCTTCTCCTTGTTATCAAGATGAGTGTGGAGGGCGCTTCCAGGCGCCCGCCGTTAAATGGGTATCGCCAGCACTGGGAGGCTGGCTGTCTGCAGAACCTGAGCGGTCGCCTTCTTTTGACATGTTGTCCTCCTTTCTGTTAGAGTTTGACCCGTCAATTTTACGACTTAATGCAGGTTGTCACAACCTTGCTGCACACAAAATTCCAAAATCGCAAACAAATAAGGCTCTCCCATTTCTGGCGGATTCGTCCACAGATTTCGCAGATTACACAGATTTGGTTCTTAAAATCGGCGAAATCTGTGTAATCTGTGGATAGATTTTTATTTCTTCCCGTTAAAAACGGTAGAGCCACAAATAAAAAACGTCCTGAATGTTCTGAATCTTTAGGATGTTCTTTTACATCCCAAACTGCCCCACCGCCCCCATCACGAGCAAAATCTGCCCCAGGTGATAGGTCACCATCAACGCCAACCGGCCGCGCCGAATAGGGCGAACGAATTTGTTCCAGGCCAGAATCATGTCAGAAGTGACGAACAAAACCGCCCCCAGGCTGACCAGGTAGGCGGGCGTATCCAGCCAGTCAACGCGGAAGAGCGTCACCAGTGCCGAAAACAGCATGAGCGAGATGGTGGCCGAATAGTAGCGCACCGGTTCTACCAGGCGGCGCAGTCCTTTTTTGGGCAAACTTCGCAAGATGCGGCGAATGAGCGGGAAGACGGTCATGCCTACGAACAGGGCTATCCCCAGCGTCAGCGTGTTGAGCGGCGCGGGCGGCAGGTTCAGCCCGGCGATGTAGGCAATGTGCGCCAGCAGGAAGGCCCCCAGCCCAAACGGGAACCAGCGATGTTCGTTTTTGAGCAGCAGGAAGATATCTCCGGCCATAGAGAGCAGAACGGCCAACCCAAACCACAGGAGCGGGCCGCCCAACCCGCCCGTCAGCCACAGCCAGCCGAACAGGAAGGCCATTACGCCCGGCTTGGCGAGATATTCCACCTTGCGCCAGCCTTTTGCTACCGCCAGCCATTCGACTGCCGCGCACAGGAAGGTTAGGACGAGAAGGAAGTTTTCCATCAATCTTTGCCTCGCGCCTCGGCGTCTTCGTCCTCAACCAGCAGCATGACTTTGAACGATTCGGCGTATTCCAGGCCATGTTCCTTGCCCTCGTCCGCCGCCCATTTGCGAATCAGCTCCTCCGGGTCCCAATCGCCCAACTGCGAAACGTGTTTTTTGAGCGATTCGATTTTCAGGTTAATCGTCTGCGAGATGTCAACCCATGTATCCGCCTTTTCTGACCCGTGAATATAGACCCGTTTAACATTGTGTGGCTCATACCCCGCTGCAAGCAAGTCGGTGAAAATAAGCCGCGTCCCGGCTGACGGGAAGGTGGCATACAGCGCCGACTGCGCCGCGGCGCGGTGGTCGGGGTGATTGATATATCCGCTGCCGTAGAACACGCCCTGCGGGTCGCCGGTGACAACGACATCGGGTTTGTAAAGGCGAATTAGGCGCGTCAGTTCTTTGCGCAAGGGCAGGGTCGGCTCCAGTTCGCCATCGGGATAGCGCAGGAAGACCGACTCCTGGATGCCCAGCACAGCATTGGCTGCCGTTTGCTCGCCCTCGCGGATGCGGGCCAATTCCGGTTTGTAGGAGGCGTTTTTGGCTGGGTCGTTGCTGCCCGAATCACCGCTGGTAATGGTGATGGAGATAACCTGGCAGCCGGCCTGCGCCCACTTCGCCAGCGTCCCGGCGACGGTAAATTCCTGGTCATCGGGGTGGGCGTGAATGCTCATGGCGCGTTGGGGGATGTATTCGGGTTCTTGGGGCATTGCAATCTCCTTGTTATCGCCCCGAAGGTTTTCCGGGCAGTTTTTTCAGCGTTTGGAAACCTTCGAGGCGTTTGTTGTCATTATGGAATCATCGCCTTTTCCATGCGCAGCAGCCATTCTTTGGTGGGAATGCCGTTTCCCGCGCCATAGCCGTGCAATTTCCCCTCGGAGCCGACCACGCGATGGCAGGGGATGACGATGGGCATGGGGTTGGTGGCCTGGGCGCGTCCCACTGCCCGGGCGGCGCGCGGATTGCCCAGTTGCAGGGCAAGTTCCTTGTAGGTGCGCACTTCGCCGCAGGGAATCTCGAAGGTCAGTTGCAGAACGTTACGCTGGAACTCCTTCAGGGCCGACCAGTCGATGGGCAAGGTAAACTGCCTCAGCCTGCCGGCGACGTATTCGCGCAGTTGATGCGTGGCTTCGGCGGTCTGCTGCGGGGAGAAAACCACCTCCGCAGCGTGACGTTTTCCCAGCGACGATGAGAACGCTTCCAGCGTGGAAGGGAATTCCACCGCCAGCAAGCCATGTTCCGAAACGGCGACCCAGATGTCGCCAAGCGGCGTCTCTCTAGTGTTCCCAATGAAGATGGTTTTCATGACAGAAGCTCCTACGTCTCGACACTTGCGTTTGCCAGCAGTACAACTGCTGGCGTAACAAGTAAAAGGACAAGTCAAATTCCAGGAAAAACCTTCGGGATAGTCTTTGCAAATAATTTCTGATAAGGTCAATTGTACATCACCTGGCTTGTCTGACAAAGCACGCCGTTATTGGTGACAAGTCTCATATTGACTCGGACTTAAATCTCATGTAACCTTGTACTGTACCGTTCAAAGGCGAAATGAACCCTATGCGTCGCGTACAGCACATACTTCCGTAAAAAGGCGGGCAACGTTCCGGTTGCCCGCTTATATTTTCTAATCATTTCAGTCAAATTCTGACAGGAGAAAATAATGGCTGGACAAATCAATGCGTTCGAGATGGCCCAGAAGCAGTTCGACGGCGTTGCCAAACTGCTCAACCTGGACCCCCAAATTGCCGAGGTCCTGCGCTGGCCGATGCGCGAGTATAGTTTCCGCATCCCGGTACGCATGGACGACGGCTCCCTGCGTGTTTTCCAGGGCTATCGCGTGCAGCACAACGACGCGCGCGGCCCCAACAAAGGCGGCATTCGCTTCCATCCCTCGGAAACGTTCGACACGGTGCGCGCCCTGGCAACCTGGATGACCTGGAAATGCGCCGTGGCCGACATTCCGCTGGGCGGCGGCAAGGGCGGCGTGGTGGTAGACCCCTCCACGCTTTCGACGACGGAAAAAGAACGCCTGTGCCGCGGTTGGGTGGATGTGATGTGGAGAAACATTGGCCCCCGCCAGGATGTCCCGGCCCCCGACGTTGGCACGACCCCGCAGATGATGGGCTGGATGATGGATGAGTATTCCAAACTGGTCGGCGAGTATACGCCCGGCGTGTTCACCGGCAAACCCCTGGGCGGAGGCGGCTCGGCAGGCCGCACCGAAGCAACCGGTTATGGTGTCATCTACACTGTGCGCGAAGCGATGAAGCACTTGAACATCGACCCGAAGAACTCGGTGGCAGCCATTGAGGGCTTTGGCAATGTGGCGCAGTATGCGGCCATCGGCTTTACCGAAATGCTGGGCGGCAAAGTCGCCTGCGTTTCCTGCTGGGACCGCAACGACAAGACCGCCTACACTTACAGCCACAAAGACGGCGTTGACCCGCGCTTCCTGCTGACCATTACCGACCAGTATGGAACGATTGACAAGAAAAAGGCCCTGGATTCTGGCTACGTCATCGAAGACGGCGAGAAATGGATTGAGAAAGAAGCCAACGTACTCATCCCGGCAGCCATCGAAGGGCATGTCAACGCCGATACCGTCAAGAAGATGTCGAAGGGCATCAAAATCGTGGCGGAAGGCGCCAACGGTCCCTGCACGCCCGAAGCCGACGAGTTCTTCAAAGCCAACGGCATTTTCAACATTCCCGACTTCCTGTGCAATGCAGGCGGCGTGACAACTTCCTACTTCGAGTCTGTCCAGAACGACATGAATTTCTACTGGACGAAGGACGAAGTGCTGCAAAAACTCGACACTAAGATGACCCAGGCCTTTGAGGCCGTGCTGAACATGAGCCTGAAGGAAAAGGTCTACATGCGCGAAGCGGCTTACATGGTCGCCATCGACAGCGTGGTCAAGGCCATGCAGTTGCGCGGCTGGGTGTAGAGCAATCTCGCCAAAGTCGGGAGACTTTGGACTCCGTAAAGCAGAATCAGAACGGGGACGGCAAGCCGTCCCCGTTACGGTTTAATTCCTGATACCTACAAAATTATTCGTGACCCTCGCACTATCAGGAATCATGACATTTAGTACAGGACAGCAAAATACAACAGTTGTAGAATCACCTTGTCACGCTTGTGCGTGGCGCAAGTGTTGGAGACCGAATGGCGATACAGGGGTATACGCCAGGCTCGCTACCCAAAATTTGACGCAAACTCAAATTTCAAGGAGACCAAATGACCCCCATCTATCCCCCCGAACCCTTCCGCATCAAAACCGTCGAACCCATCCGCCTGCCCGCGCCCGCCGAGCGCCAGGCTGCCATCCGGGCGGCAGGCTACAACGTCTTCGCGCTCAAGGCCGAGGATATTTTCATCGACCTGCTGACCGATTCCGGCACGGGCGCGATGAGTCAGAACCAATGGGCGGCGATGATGCTCGGCGACGAATCGTATGCCGGGGCGCGTTCCTACCATCGTCTCAAAGCGGCGGTGGATGATATTTTCGGATTCAAGCACTTCTTCCCCACCCATCAGGGGCGCGCCGCCGAAAACATCCTGGCCGCCGCGCTCGTCCGGGCTGGCAACTATGTGCCGTCGAACATGCACTTCGACACCACCGACGCCAACATCCGCGCCCGGGGCGGGCGCCCGGCGAACCTGGTTATCGACGAAGCAGGCGACCCGCAGAGCCAGCACCCCTTCAAGGGCAATCTCGACATCGAGAAATTGAAGGCCTTCATCGAAAAAACCGGCCCCGAAAATATCCCCTTCGGCATGATTACCGTCACCAACAACGCCGGGGGCGGGCAGCCGGTTTCGATGGAAAACATCCGCGCCGTTTCGGAGACTTACCATGCCTACGGCATCCCCTTCTACATTGACGCCGCCCGCTACGCTGAAAACGCCTACTTCATCAAGTTGCGCGAACCCGGCTACGAAGACAAAACCACCCTTGAAATTGCCCGCCAGATGTTCTCCTTCGCCGACGGATTTTGCATGAGCGCCAAAAAAGACGCCATCGTCAACATCGGCGGCCTGCTGGCCACCAACGACGACGCGGTGGCCGAGCGACTGCGCAACGAGTTAATCCTGCGCGAGGGATTCGTCTCGTATGGCGGCCTGGCAGGGCGTGACCTGGACGCGATGGCCGTCGGCCTGTACGAAGGCCTGGACGAGGGTTACCTGGCTTACCGCCTGAGCCAGACTGCCTATCTCGCCGCCTGCTTGAAGCAAATTGGCGTGCCAATGATTGAGCCGCCCGGCGGACACGCCATCTACCTCGACGCAGGCGCGATTCTGCCGCACATCCCGCACGGCGAGTTCCCCGGCCAATCGCTGGCCGTTGAGATGTACCTCGAAGGCGGCATCCGCGCCTGCGAGATTGGCTCGGTCATGTTCGCCCACCCCAACCCCGAAACCGGCGAGATGGTCTACCCGCGCCTGGAACTCGTCCGGCTTGCCATCCCGCGCCGGGTCTACACCCAGAGCCATTTCGACTATCTCGTCAAGTGCATCGGCAACATCGTCGAACGCGCCGGCACGCTCAAAGGGTACAAATTCACCTACGCCCCCGAACTGCTGCGGCACTTTACGGCCCGCTTCGAGCCATTGAGTTAAAACAGGTGACAGCCATCTCAATAATTATTATTCCGAGTTTTACCGCCAATCGCCAGAAAAACCCCGGTCAATCTGGCTTCTGCCATCATTGACCGGGGCATGACTCTGACAGGTCAGAAATTTTCCACAAACATAGCACTTCCGTTTGGGCAACAGAAAGTGGGTTCGTTTTCCCATTTGTTATCCAAAATGTCATCTCTCGCTACAAGCCGGGCTGTTTGTGCTATCATAAAAGCAGGAAGGCAATTCATCAGGCTGGAGGCTACGATGAAACTCCATTTTCATGGCGCGGCGCAGACAGTGACCGGCTCGATGCACATGCTGGAAGTCAACGGCGCAAAACTGCTCATCGATTGCGGCCTGTTCCAAGGCCCGCGACGCGAGAGTTTCGAGCGCAATCGCAACTTCCCGTTCAATCCGCGCAAAATTGACGCGGTACTCCTGACCCATGCCCATATCGACCACAGCGGCAACCTGCCTAACCTGGTTGCGCAGGGTTTCGAGGGACCAATTTACTGTACACCGGCCACCGCCGACCTGGCGCATATCATGCTGATGGATTCCGCTCATATCCACGAGAAACAGGCCGAAGCGGTTTCCTGGCGGAACGAGCAGAGGGGGCTTGAACCAGTCGACCCACTCTATACCCAGGAGGACGCTGAAAAAGTCCAGCCGCTGTTCAAGGGAATCCCCTACGATACGCCCTTTGAGCCTATCCGGGGAGTGGTGGCGCGGCTGGTGGAGGCTGGTCACATCCTTGGCTCGGCAAGCGTTCCATTGGAAGTGAGCGAAAAAGGCCGGAAAACGAGCCTGTGGTTCTCCGGCGATATCGGACGGCGGCGGCTGCCCATCCTGCGAGACCCACAAATGCCGGAACGGGTGGATGCGATGATTATGGAATCGACCTACGGCGACAAGCCGCACCGTAACCCCGAAGAAGCCTATGAAGAGATGAAAACCGTCGTCAACCACGCGCTGGAGCGAGGCGGCAAAGTCATTATCCCAGCGTTTGCGGTAGGGCGTACCCAGGAACTGGTCTACAACCTGAACATGATGCGCGAAAATGGCGACCTGCCCGAAATCCCGGTGTATGTCGACAGTCCGCTGGCCGTCAATACAACCGCTATTTTCAAAAAACATACCGACTGTTACGATGCCGAAACAGTCCAGTGGATAGAGCGCGGCCACCCGGCGCTCGATTTTCCGTTACTGAAATACATCTCCAGCCTAGATGACTCCAAAGCCCTCAACACCCGCAAAGACCCGATGATTATCATTTCGGCTTCCGGCATGGCCGAATTTGGCCGGGTTGTCTTTCACATCCGCTGGAACATCGAGGATGAGCGTAATACGATTATGATTGTCGGCTGGCAGGCGCCCGGCACGCTGGGCCGCCGCCTGGCGGAACGGGAACCGTTTGTCAAAATCTTGGGGGAAACGTACAAGGTCAGAGCTGAAATTTCCACCATCGGCGGACTCTCAGCCCACGCCGGGCAGGATACGCTGCTGGAATATGCCCGCGCTGGTCACGCTCAGAAAAAAGGGGTTTTCCTGGTACATGGCGAACCCAAAGCGGCTACGGTCTTACAGCAAAAACTGGATGAAGGCGGCCTTGACCGGGTTTTCTACCCCAAACCCGGCGCGGTGCTGGAGTTATAGTATTATGGCACAGGATTTGCGCGATGAGCGCAAATCAGAGCAGCCTTTGGCTGCGGCCCGCGAAGCGGCTGCGCTATGAAGTAAGAAATTCAATCGACCAGGATAAGACGCTCCCCCAGTTGATGCAGGTCGCGAATAAAATCGTCTGCGGCAGGTGGGGGAGCAACCCAGCGGATAAGTTCGTAATCGTCTTTTGATGCGCTCAAGAGCACCCTTGCCAGGTCTGCCGGGAAGATGCCCGCAGCCTTGCCCTGTGCTCCAGTGATGGCTTGTTCAATAGGAAGCCCCATGCGGCAGCAAAATCCCCAGGCATCTGCCAGGTCTTTGGGTTCTTCGCGAGCGAGCAGGGCCGTAAGTTTGTTTGCGAGAATATTTTCTGCGCTATCCAGTTTCCCTAATACGGGATGGCGGCTGATCTGCCCAACCCGTGAAGGCACATCGTTGATGAATTCCAGTTTCAGTGCAACCCCAGGCCGAAGCAAATTCAAACGGACAAACCGGTCGTACCGCGAGATAATTTCCAATTGCCAATCCCCGCCGGTAATTAAAGCCTGGATGATGCGCTCAACCCAAAACCCGAAATCAGGCTCATCGTTTACGAAAAAATCCAGGTCGTCTGAATAGCGATGGCGCAGGTAGCCGCGTGAAGCCGCTGTCCCACCAGTAAGGTAGAAGCCAGTTTCGACCTGATTTATAAGTTTGAGCAATTCATCCTGAAAAGGATAAAGTGTGTGGGTATAGAAAAACTCGTCCACGGGCATCCCTTAACGGGTTAGTCGCTCCGGGTGATGTTGGGGCAGCCAGGTCACCAGGAAATCGAAACCGCGCCTGCGGCTTTCACTGCGGATATGCTCCCGCCAGGACGGCCAACCTTCTACCAAGCGGCGATATCCAAGCAAGCGGATAATGTCATGATAGTGACCGTATTCCAACAATCGGATAGTTGCCCAATCCTGCCCCAGTCGTCCACGGGTCAACTTGCCGTCCAACATGGCGCGGAAATCGTTTTCGCTGATATCGTAATCCCAAACGAGCGGAGAGCGGGGTTCAGTCGTCATAGCAACGATTATATACTACTTGGGCTGAAAACCCTTTGCTTCACAAATACCGTGCCAGGCTGTCCCAATCGAAATCGATAAACGGCACATCGCCCTCGATGCGCGCGCGGCGGCCTTTCATGTAGCGCGCGCTCCAGGGATGGTCAGGATTATCGCCGTCCTTGCTGCTGAAATGGATAGCCGCGAACAGGTCGATTTCACGCAGTTTCATAAAATGCGGTAGTTCCCGCAGCCAGGCCGGGTCGAGTTGGTTTTCTTCGCGATAGCCGGCCAGGAAAACCGGCATGAATCGCCCGGTGTAATCCGCCGGGTCGGGTTCACCGATGGAAGTGTAGAACAAAACCATCGCAATGTCGTAGATAAAATGACCGTAAACGCAGTCATCGAAGTCGAACAGGGTCAGGTTGTCGCCGTCATCGACAAAAAAATTGCCGGGATGCGCATCCTGGTGAATCATGCCGTAGGAATCGGCCTCGCGCGGCAAGGTACGCAAATGCGCCAACACGGCGCGATATTTTTCGAGCGCAATGTTCTCCCGCGCGGGCATTTGCCATTCGGCGGTGTTGTTTTCGGGGGAATCCCAGGCATAGCGCTGCCAGGCCGGGTTCGAGACGCGATAGGTTTTTGCCAGGGCGTGCATCCGGCCCAATAGGCGGCCATAATTGTGGCACAGGCGGTCGTTGACTCGGTCGCGGGTCATGCTTGCGCCTTGCGCATGGACGAAGGCCGTGCAGAGAAATTCCCCACCCTGACCATCTTCCACCGCTTCGACCAGGTTCCCGTTCGCTGAGAGCATGGCCTTCGCTACAGACGCGCCTCCCGCCGCGAGGTAGTTTATCCAATCCACCTCGCCCCAAATCAGGTTCGGGGAGCGCCGCTCGCTGTGACCGATGCGCAGGATGAACTGTCCATCGGGGCGCAGGAACTTGTAGATGAAACTCTCGAAGCCATCCAGTTCTTCGATTTGCCCGGCGGGAATGTCATAAAGCCGCATGGCGGCCTGGAGGTGAGCCTCGTTGAAGCGGGCTGCAATGTTGGGGTCCATGAACCTCGTCTTTATAAAATCTCGTTCTGGTACTTCCCGGCAAACAGGGCGGGCTGGCCGCCGGTGTGCCAGAATAGGACGGTTTCGTCCTTCTTGAAAAACCCCTGACGGATTAAGTCAATCATCCCGGCCGCGGCGCGACCGGTATAGACCGGGTCGAGCAGGATGCCTTCGTTTTGGGCAAAAAGCGTAATCGCCTCGCGCTCGCCTTCGCCGAAGACGCCGTAACCGGCCTGGCAATACCTGTCGTTGGCGAGAATCTCATCGGGAGAAAACTGGATGCGCGGCCCCAACTTCTCGCTCGCCTCCGAAGCCAGCGCGGCGACATGCGCCTTCAATTTTTCTTCGGGTTCGTCAATGCTGATTCCCAGAATCTTGCCGCCATAGCCGAACACCCGCTGCCCCAGCACCAGCCCGGCGTGTGTGCCGCCGCTGGATGTGCCGAAGACAATCCAATCGGGGCGAATGCCTTGCCCCAGCATTTCCTCCACTGCGAAAGCGTAGCCCAACGCTCCGGTCGGGCTGCTGCCGCCATACGGCACAAGATACGGCTTGCAGCCCGATTCTTGCGCTGTCTGGTAGATTTCTTGCAATTTGGCGTCGCGCGCTTCGCGTTTTTCCACCCAGACCACATCCGCATCGAACAGAAAGTCGAGCAGCAGGTTGCCAGTTGGCTCCTCCTGGTGTTCGCCTGCCAGCACAAGGATACAATCCAGGCCAAATTTGGCAGCGGCCGCCGCAGTTTGGCGGCAGTGGTTAGACTGCATGGCCCCACCAGTGATGAGCAGGCAGGCGTCCTGCTCTTTCGCCTCGGCGACCAGGAACTCCAGTTTGCGGGTTTTGTTGCCGCCAAAGGCCAGGCCAGTCTGGTCATCACGTTTGATGAGAAGTTTGGGGCCGCCCAGGGCTGCCGTTAGGCGCGGCATGTCCTCAACGGCGGTTGGCAGGTGAGCAAAACGGATGCGAGGAATGGAATTCATCGTCTATTCTCCAGGAAAAGGTAACTACTGGCTGCTGCCCATGAACTCTTCGGCAGTGGCATGTCCGGGCTGGCTGATGCCTTCGCGCTTGAACACTTTCCAGACCGTCAGGAAGATGATTTTGATGTCGAGCCACAGGCTCCAGTGGTCTACGTACCATACATCCAGCCGGAACTTGTCCTCCCAGGTCAGGGCATTGCGCCCGTTGACCTGCGCCCAGCCGGTGATTCCGGGCAGCGTGTCGTGGCGGCGGGCCTGTTCGGAGTTGTAACGTTCGAGGTATTGCATCAGCAGCGGACGCGGCCCGACGATGGACATCTCGCCGCGCAAGACGTTGAACAATTCTGGGAGTTCATCCAGGCTCGAGGCGCGCAAGAAACGCCCCAGCCGGGTCAGCCGCTCTACATCGGGCAGCAGATTCCCGTTTTCGTCGCGGGCATCCGTCATAGTACGGAACTTATAGATATAGAAAGGCGTCCCCTTAAAGCCAGGGCGTTTTTGCGTAAAAATGACAGGACTGCCATGATACATTCGAACCAGGATGCCCACCAGCAGCAAGACGGGCGACAAAATCACCAGCCCAAGCGCAGCGAGCAGGAGGTCGAACATTCGTTTACAGGAAGGGATTCCGGCGGGCAACATCCTCGAAATTCTACCACCGGCCTGTGAATTTGTTGAGAAAGGTCAAATTTTACAAAAGTCATATACAGATTCAATACCTTCGCCAATCACTGGCTAGAAACCGGTTGAGAAACCGGGTGAATCGCGCCTAAACGGGCGATTTGCTGGAAAATCTCGGCTAATAAATTAGGATCAGGTTTTTGCGGAAGCATTTTTATTGTCTCGCTGGCATATCGGCAGCCACGAT
>Ga0101944_10002090_pt1 | contig 34725 bp, 32 predicted proteins | sample DewCreD2012metaG_FD_75245 | JGI IMG/M metagenome (GOLD analysis project Ga0101944, IMG submission 75245) | Hot spring sediment bacterial and archeal communities from British Columbia, Canada, to study Microbial Dark Matter (Phase II) - Dewar... ... | reverse complement strand
CGCTTCGCTCCGGAGCACCTCAGCATCCCCGATGCGAAGTTGCTCCCCAAAGTGCGCCATGCGGGCAGCGTCTTCATTGGCGCGATGAGCCCGGAGGCGGCGGGCGACTACGCTTCCGGACCCAACCACGTTCTGCCGACGTCGGGCGCGGCGCGTTTGCGCGGAGGGCTTTCGGCGGCGGATTTCGTCAAGGTCATCTCCACACAACAGCTTTCCGCCGCCGCCCTGAAGCGGCTATCGGGCGCCATCACCACCCTCGCGCGCGCTGAAGGTTTGGAGGCGCACGCCCGCAGCGTGGAGGTGCGCCTTGGCTAAGCTTATCCCCCGGCAAGCCGTCCTGCGCATGGCGCCGTACTCGCCGCCCACAAGCGGGCGCGCCGGCAAACTCCGCCTCGACTTCAACGAAAACACGGTCGGCTCCTCGCCCGCTGTGGTCGAGTTCCTCAAGCAGCGCCTGTCCGAAGAAGGACTCGCCGTCTACCCCGAGTACAACGAGGCGCGCGCCGAAATCGCGGCGTTCCTTAACGTGGCGCCGGAGCAACTCGTCCTCACAAACGGAACCGACGAAGCCATACAGTTGCTCGTCAATACCTACGTCGACAGCGGAGCGGGCGTGCTGCTGCTGAAGCCGTCCTACGCCATGTACCGGTTCTATGCCGAGCTCGCCGGCGCGTCGGTCGTCGAAATCCCTTATACCGGCGACAATCTCGATTTTCCAGTGGACGAATTTCTGGGCGCCATCGGCGGCGGCGTGCGCGCGGTCATGATCGCCAATCCCAACAATCCCACCGGCAGCGCCGTAGGTCTCGAAACGGTCGAAAAAGTCCTGGAACGGGCATCCGGCGCCGCGGTGCTCATCGACGAGGCGTATTTCGAGTTCTTCGGCGTCACGGCGCTGGGTCTCCTCGGCAAGCACCCCAATCTTTTTGTCTCGCGGACGTTCTCGAAGGTGTACGGCATGGCGGCGCTGCGCCTCGGCTGCCTGATATCGGCAGCCGAGAACTGCGCTTATTTGAGAAAGGCGCAATCGCCGTACAGCGTCAACGCCCTCGCGGCGCTAGCCGCGCGCGCCGCCATTCGCGACGGCGAATACATCACCCGCTATGCCGCGGAAGTGCGCGAAGCCCGCGCCATGATCTACGCGGGCTTTGAACGCCTCGGCATCCCCTATGTGCCGAGCCAAGCCAATTTCGTGCTGTTCCGCGCCGGCGCGCGAGCCATCGAGATCCGCGACAAGCTGCGCGAGAAGAACATTCTGGTGCGCGACCGGAGCTATGAACTGCCGGGCTGCGTGCGCATAACGGTGGGGACTCGGGAGCACGCGCAGCGCTTCCTCGATGAACTGGAGAAGATTTGGTGAACGGGCGGGAAGTTATCGCGTTTGACATGGACGGCGTCCTGGTGGACGTCACGGAATCCTACCGCGAAGGAATCGTGCGCACGGTGGAACACTTCACCGGGCGCCGCATTGAGCGCGAACTGATTCAGGAATATAAGAACTCCGGCGGATACAACAACGACTGGAAGCTGTCGCAAAAGATCGCCGCCGATCTCGGCGTCGAGGTGGACTATGACACCGTGGTGAACTACTTCAACCGCATCTTTCTTTACAGCGGCGAAGAGAGCCTGATCCACCGCGAACGCTGGATCGCCGCGCCTGATCTCTTTCCCCGGCTCGCGCTTCGCTTTGATTTCGCCATCTTCACTGGGCGTTCCCAAGCCGAAGCCGGAATCACCTTGAGCCGCTACGCCTCGGGCATTCGTTTCGAGCCCCTGATTTGCAGCGAGGATGTGGAGCATGCCAAGCCTCACCCGGAGGGCTTGACCAAAATCGCAGCCGCCTACCGGGAGCGAAAGCTCTGGTACGTCGGCGACACGGTGGACGACGCGCGCTGCGCACGCGGCGCCGGGGTGACTTTCATCGGCGTGGCGGCAGCCGGCGCGCCCGGCTCCGATGAACTGCGCGAGCTGCTCCGCGCGGAAGGCGCCGCCGCGGTGATCGACAATATTAATCAACTGGAGAGCGTGCTGTGAGAACCGCCAAGGTGGAACGAATGACCCGCGAAACGCAAATCCGCGGCGAGCTGCGCCTGGAAGGACGCGGGCGTTATCAAGTTTCGACCGGCGTCCGCTTCCTGGACCATATGCTCGAGCTGTTCGCCAAGCACGGCGGCTTCGATTTAAAGCTGGAAGCGAAGGGCGATCTCGACGTGGACCAGCACCACACGGTGGAAGACGCGGGCATCGTGCTGGGACAGTTGTTCAGCCGTGCGCTCGGCGACAGGAAAGGGATCAACCGCGCCGGCTACTTCGTGATGCCGATGGACGAAACGCTGGCGGTGGCGGCGGTGGATTTGGGCGGGCGTCCGGCGCTGGTTTACAGGGATTTGTTGAAAGTTCGCATGGTGGGCGATTTGCAGGCCGAACTGGTGGAGGATTTTTTCCAAGGCTTCGCCGTTCACGCGGGCGCCAACCTCCACATCAAGGTGCTATACGGGCGTTCGAGCCACCACAAGCTGGAAGCCGTCTTCAAGTGCTTCGCCCGCGCCATGAAGTTCGCCTGTTCGAAAGACAAGCGGTTGAAGAACGAGTTGCCCTCCACCAAGGGTCTGTTATGATCGCCATCTTCGATTACGGCGCCGGAAATCTGCGCAGCGTCGAAAATACGCTCGCAGAGATCGGCGCCGCCTACTCTTTGGTGCGGGACGCCGCGGGTTTGGAACGCGCCTCGAAGATCATCCTGCCCGGAGTGGGTCACTTCGGTCAGATGCTGCGGGCGCTCGACGAAATGGGGGTGCGGAGCGCCCTGAAGGACCGTATCCGTGCGGGCGTCGGGTTCCTTGGCATCTGCCTGGGCTTGCAAGCTTTGTTCGAGCGCAGCGAAGAAGCCCCGGAGCTTGAGGGGCTGGCGCTTTTCCCCGGAACCGTGCGGCGGTTTCCCCAGGGCGTTCGAGCGCCTCACATGGGCTGGAACGACCTGGAGGCTGTCAGGGAGTGCCGTCTGCTGCGCGGCTTGCCGGCGCGTCCGTTCGTCTATTTCGCCCACAGCTACTACGCGCCGGTGACGGAAGCCACCGCCGCAACCTGCACTTACGCGACGCCTTATACCGCCATCCTCGAGAGCGGCAATACGTTCGGCGTGCAATTCCATCCGGAGAAATCCGGGCCGGTAGGGTTGGCGATCATGCGGAACTTCGTGGAGGCATAAGAGCATGCTGGCCAAGCGCATCATCCCCTGCCTGGACGTCACCGCCGGGCGGGTGGTGAAAGGAATCAATTTCGTGAATCTGCGCGACGCGGGCGACCCCGTCGAACTTGCCGCGCGCTACAACGAGCAGGGCGCCGACGAGCTGGTTTTCCTGGACATCACCGCCTCCAGCGACGCGCGCGACATCATGGCGGACGTGGTGGCGCGCACCGCCCGCCGCGTCTTCATCCCCCTGACGGTGGGCGGCGGAATCCGCTCGGTGGCGGACGGGCGCAAGATTCTCATGGCAGGCGCGGACAAGGTCAGCGTGAACACGGCAGCGGTCCGCCGCCCGGAACTGATCACCGAGCTGAGCCTGGAGTTCGGCGCGCAAGCGGTGGTTCTGGCTATCGACGCCAAGCGGCGCGCGCCCGGAAAGTGGAACGTTTACACCCGCGGAGGGCGGGACGATGAAGGCATCGACGCCGTCGAGTGGGCGCAACGCGGCGAGGCGCTCGGCGCCGGGGAGATCCTGCTTACGTCGATGGACACCGACGGCGTGCAGACGGGTTTCGATTGCGAACTCACCCGCTCCGTTTCCCGCGCCACCAACATCCCGGTCATCGCTTCCGGCGGCGCCGGCAAACCGGAGGATTTCCTCCGGGTGTTGACCGAAGGCGAGGCGGACGCGGCTCTGGCGGCATCCATCTTCCACTTCGGAACCTACACGGTGGCGGACCTGAAAGAATACCTGGATCGCCACGGCATCCCGGTGAGGTACAACCCATGATCATCCCCTGCATCGACTTGATGGACGGGCGCGTGGTGCAGCTTGTACAGGGGCGCGACAAGGCGCTCGAGGGCGACGCCCCGCTGGCGATGCTCGAAAAATTCGCCGCTTTCCCCGAAATCCAGGTGATCGACCTCGACGCCGCCATGGGGCGGGGCGAGAACGGCGCTTTGGTGGAACTGCTCGCCTCCCGGGCGGCGGTGCGGGCTGGCGGAGGCGTGCGAACCGCCGAACGCGCCCGCCGCCTGGTGGAGCAAGGCGCCCGCAAAGTGATCGTCGGCACCGCGGCGTTTTCCGCCCAGGGCGTCAATCCGGCGTTTCTCGCGGAAGCCGCCGCCGCCATCGGGAAGGACCGGCTGATCGTGGCGCTCGACTCGAAGAATGGGCGCATCGTGGTAAAGGGCTGGACTGAATCCACCCTCCTCGCCGCCGAAGAAGTCCTGCGTGAACTGGAGCCTTACTGCGGGGGTTTCCTGTGCACCTACGTCGATAAGGAGGGCATGATGCAAGGCACGGATTTGGAATGGTTCCGCCGCTTGCGCGCCGCCACCGAGCTGGAGATCACCGCCGCCGGCGGCATTACGACCCTCGACGAGATTGCGGCGTTAGACGCCATGGGCATCCACGCCGCCCTCGGAATGGCGATTTACACCGGCAGGCTCAACTTGTCCGAGCTAGCCGAATGGAACGCGAAACCAAAGGGGGGGACCGAGCGTCCCAACAGCGTATGAAATGGGCGATACCGCTACTGCTGGCGGCAGCCGCGTGCGGGCAAACCCGCTATCCGCAACATAACATGACGCTAAACCTAGGCGGCGTGGTGGGACTCGCCGATCTTTCCCGCTACACGGAGCCGAGCACCATCATAGGCGGCTCTTACGGTTACCGTTTCCACCGCAATTTCCAAGCCGACGTCGGCTTGGACACGGCGTTCGGCGCCGCGCGTGTGCGCGACTACCTGAACACCTCGATCGGCATCTTCCGGATCAAGGATCGCCAATACTTCGTTCCCATGGGGGGGCGCGCCATCATGCCACTCGCCGGCGGCAAGGCGCTCATCTATGGCGGCGGCGGATTCGCCTACATGAAGTATTCGGAAGTGCTTCGTCAGCCAAGCTCTTATTTCCGCATAGACTGTCCGGACTGCTCGACGCGGGACGGGTGGGGATATTACTCTCAAACCGGTTTCAGCGTCTTCATGGACCGGGCGAGGATGTTCCGCCTCGGCTTGGGCACGCGCATGTACCGCGGGCACACTGAGGGGCTGGGACTAGGCTCCTTGCCCGGCATCCGGACCCGCGACCGCTGGTTGAGCGGTTTGGTGGAAATGGGCATTAGCTTCTGAACATTTGGCTGAGCGTCACGAACCGGTAGCCTTGGGCGGCAAGGGGCGGCAGGATCAGCCCGAGCGCTTGGACCGTATTTGCCGCCGCCGGGGCGCCGGAAAGCTCGCGCCCGTCATGGAGGCAAACAATCGCACCCGGACGAGCTTGACGCGTCACGCGCCGGGCTATGGCTTCCGCCGGCAGTTTCCAATCCCTCCCGATCACCGTCCACATAACGCCCGTCAGCCCCAAACGCTCTTGAACCCCTCGTAAGCCGAACCACCGCACGCCGTATGGGGCTCGAAACCACCGCGGAGTCTGCCCGGTGTGTTCCTGGATCGCTTCCTGCGCCCGCCTGATCTCATCCTCCATAAACCGCGCCGAGCGGAAGCATAGCAAAGGATGGGTGTCCGAATGGTTGCCGACCTCATGCCCGGCGGCGGCGGCTTGGCGCGCCGCCTCAGGCAGCCTACGCACGTTCGTCCCGCAAAAGAAAAATGTCGCCTTCGCGCCGTGGGCAGCCAGAACCTCCAGGATCTGGGGCGTGGCATGGCTCGGTCCATCGTCGAACGTGAGCGCCACTTCGCGCCGCTCAGCCGGTCCGCGCCACACCGAGGAAGCGAACACGGCGGACGACTTCCCGCGCACCGCCCACGCCAGGAACGCCGCGCCGCCCGCCGCCGCAATCAGGATTCCCATCTCATCCTTGCTAGAATCGGAGCGAATGCCAACCAGAATCGCCGCTCTCCTATTATTGACCGCCCTGTGCGTGACGGCTCAACCGTCACAGCCGCCGCTTCCCGCCGCCGAGCGGACCAAGTGGTTCGAGAACGCCAAGTTCGGCATGTTCATCCACTGGGGCGTTTACGCCGTCATCGGGCGACACGAGTGGGCGCGCCACCGCTTCCAGATACCGCAAGCCGAGTATGACGTGTACGCCCGGCAGTTCAACCCCGTTAACTACGACCCGGACCAGTGGGTCCAAATCGCGCAGAATGCCGGCGCCCGCTACATCGTCATCACTTCCAAACACCACGACGGCTTCAGCATCTACCGCAGCAAGGTCAGCGATTACGACATGGAAATCACGCCGTATAAGGGCGATCCTCTCAAAATGCTCGCCGAAGCCTGCAAGCGCAAGGGCATGAGGTTAGGTTTCTACCACTCCATCATGGACTGGCATCACCCGGACTACCGCCCCCGCCGCGCCTGGGAGTATCCAGACACTTACAAGGAAGGCGGCAACAACCGCCGCTACGTCGACTTCATGAAGGCGCAGCTTCGCGAGCTGCTCACCGGCTACGGCGACGTGGCGATGATCTGGTTCGACGGAGAGTGGGAGCACACCCTCGCCGACCTGAAAGCGGACGACGAGGTTTTCGACTTCATCCGCTCCTTGCAACCGAATTGCTTGATCAACGACCGGATTTACGAGCGCAAGCCCGGCAACCGGGCGGACTTCGGCACCCCCGAACAATACGTCCCCGCCACCGGAATGCGGGACCCTTCGGGCAAGCCCATCCTTTGGGAAGCCTGCGTCACGATCAACAATGACAGTTGGGGCTACAACAAGTACGAAACGGAGTTCAAAACCACCCGCGACCTCATCCGCATGCTGATTGAGGTGGTGAGCAAAGGCGGCAATCTGCTTTTGAACGTGGGTCCAACGCCGGACGGGCGCATTCAGGACGAATTCGTGACGCGCCTCAACGCCATCGGGGCGTGGCTGAAGGTCAACAGCGAATCCATCTACGACACCACCGCCAGCCCGTTCGAACGCATGCCGTTTTTCGGGCGCGCCACCACCAAGGGGAACATTCTTTACCTGCACGTGTTCGAATGGCCGAAGAGCCGCGAATTGCGCGTACCGGGATTGAAAAACCTGGTGCACTCGGCAACGCTGGTAGCCGACCCCTCCCGCAAGCTCACTACGCGCCGCGACGCCGGCGACATCATCGTAAGCCTGCCCGAGAAAGCGCCGGACGAGACGGCAAGCGTCGTCAGGCTCACCTTGGACGGACCCCCGGTCACGGCGCCGTTTTCCATCCGTCCGGATCGCAACGGGCGGTTCGAACTCGGCGTCGAGTCGTGTGAAATTGAAACGCGTTTCGGGCAGCGGGCTAAGAAAGAGAACGCCCTCGGACACGTCTTCCTGACCCGTTGGACGCGCGCCGAGGACATCCCTACGTGGCATTTCACCGTCCCTAAGGCGGGGCGCTATAAGGTCGAAATCGCTTACGGCAAAGGGCGCAAGGACGCGTCCGAATTCAGCATCGCCGCAGGTGAGGCGAGCCTGCCGGGAAAGCCGCAACCCACCGGAGGCGATTGGGTTTTCAAGACCTTTTCCGTGGGCGAACTGCAACTCAAAGCCGGCGAACAGACGCTCCAAGTCAAGATAAAACCCGCCGGGCAAGAGGTGATGCAGCTCGAAAAAGTCATCCTGACGCCGCTGTCTTAGCCCGCGTGGGGAACCGGGAAGCCGGGATTTTCGTTTAGAAACGTGAAGGGGGCGTGATGAGATCAAGTCACGTGCTCGGAGGGACGGCTGCGGTCTTCCTTCTGTGTTGGTTCGCCGCGGGATGCCATCCGCGTGAGCGCGAAAGCGAATTGCGCCGAATCAAGCGTACTGTCGATTTGGACCGAAAAGAAGGCGTCCACGTCGACATCAAGATGGACGCCGGAGAACTGCGTCTGCGCGGCGGAACGCCCAAGTTGATGGAAGGCGAATTGCACTACCGGGGCCGCGAGCCGGAAATCCGGTATGAAACCGGCGGCATCCGCGGCATGTTGTCGGTGCGCAGCCGGAGGGACTTCACTCTTCGCGGAATCGCCTCAAAGGGCGAAGACTGGGACATTCGCCTCAACGAAGACGCCGAACTCGATCTGAGCATCCACTTGGGCGCGGGTAAGAGCGACCTGCAATTGGGCGGCTTGAATCTGCGCTACTTGACGGTGAATCTCGGAGCGGGGCAGGTGCTGCTCGACCTGAGAGGAGCGCCGCGGCGCAACGTCCACGTGCGTGTCAACGGTGGCGTCGGCGAAGCGGTCGTGAGGCTTCCCAAGGACGTGGGCTTGAGGGTGGAAGCGCACGGAGGCATCGGGTCCATCCGCGTGAGCGGCTTGAACAAGCGCGGCAGCCATTACGAGAACGAACTGTTCGAACGGGCCAAGAGAACCATGGACGTGAGCGTGAACGGAGGAGTAGGTTCCATTCGTATTACGGCTGAGTGACAATAGGGCAATGGAAACCGTGGCTGCGCTGGAGGCGCTCGAACAGCGCATCGTTTCTTGCCGCCGCTGCCCCCGCCTGATAGCCCATTGCGCGGCCGTCGCGGAGCACAAGCGCCGCGCCTACCAACAATGGGAATACTGGGGCAAGCCCGTTCCGTCATTCGGCGACCCGGCGGCGAAGCTCTTGATTGTGGGACTCGCCCCCGGCGCCCATGGCGCCAACCGCACGGGACGAATGTTCACCGGCGACAAGTCAGGCGACTTCCTTTACCGGGCGCTCTACGACACCGGATTCGCGTCGCAGCCGGAAAGCCACTCGCCCGGCGACGGTTTGGCGCTGAGCGGCGCATGGATCACCGCCGCCGCGCGCTGTGCGCCGCCCGACAATAAGCCCACGCGCGAAGAGTTGGCGGCGTGCCGCGGCTATTTGGAGCGCGAAATCGAGCTTTTGCCTTCAGTGCGCGTCGTCGTTGCCCTGGGACGAATCGCCTTCGACAGCTATTTGGAGTCTCTGCGCGATTTGGGCAAAATCGAGAACCGTTCCGCCTTCGTGTTCGGGCACAATGTCCAGCACAAACTCGGCAGGGGATTGCCCGCTTTGATCAGTTCCTACCATCCCAGCCAGCAGAACACCTCCACCGGGCGCTTGACTTACCCCATGTTGAAAGCCGTCTTCGTCCGCGCGCGCAAGCTGTTAAGTTGAGAAGTGCGCTAACTACTATGCGCCTATTCGCCCTGTTGACGTGGTTGATGTCCGCTTCAGCGGCTTCCGAAAACATCGTTTTCGTCAGCCCGAAAGGAGACGACCGCAATCCGGGCACAGAGCAGGCGCCTTTCGCCACCCTCGAACGCGCGCGCGCCGCCGTGCGCGGCGGAGGTACCGTGTGGCTCGCCGGCGGAGTGTACGAACGCACGGCATCGCTCGCGCTGGGACCGGAAGACTCGAATGTCGTGTGGTACGGACTGCCGGGCGAGCCGGTGCGTATCACCGGCGGACGCCGCCTCACCCGCTTCGCGCCTTCCGCCCTACGCCCGAACGTCTGGCAAGCGGATCTCAGGGACCACGGCATTACGGATTTCGGGAAGCTGACGGCGCGCGGTTTCGGGCGTTCCCCGGCCCCGGCGGCGCTCGAACTGTTTTTCAATGGCAAGCCCATGCCGCTCGCCCGTTGGCCCAACCGCGGATGGGCTTATATCGAAGCAGCGCCGGCAGGCGCCCAGGGCGGGCGCTTCACTGTGGCGTCGGATCGAATCAAGCTTTGGGCGGGCGCGCCCGACGCGTGGGTGCACGGCTATTGGACTTACGATTGGGCGGACTCCTATGAGCGCGTCGCCTCCATCGATGCCCAAGCGCGTGAGATTCGGACAGCTTCCCCTCACGGCGTGTACGGTTACATGGCGGGGAGGCGTTTCGAGGTCCTGAACGTCCTTGAAGAGCTCGACCAACCGGGTGAATGGTACTTGGACCGGGAATCCGGCATTCTCTATTTCTGGCCGCCGGGGCCGCTTGACGGCGCCGAGTTATGGGTCTCCCTGCTCGAAGCCCCGCTGGTCACGATGCGCAACGTGGAAAACGTCCGGTTCGAAAACATCGTCTTCGAATGCAGCCGCGGGCACGGCATTCAGATGACCGGCGGGAGGCGCAACACCGTTGCCCGCTGCGTCTTCCGCAACCTCGGCATTCGAGCGGCGCACATCGACGGCGGCGCGCAGAACGGCGTCGAGGACTCTGTCATCGAGCACACCGGCGAAGGCGGCATCTATATCAACGGCGGCGACCGGAGGACGCTCGCTCCCTCCGGCCATTTCGCCAGCGGCAACCGGATTTCCAACTTCAGCCGCTGGGTGCGGACGTACCGCCCCGCGGTTTCCGTGAACGGCGCCGGCGCCATCGTCTACCGCAACCTCATTTACGAAGCGCCGCACCAAGCCATAGCCTTATCCGGCAATGACCATCTCATCCAGGGCAACGACATCCACACCGTGGTATGGGAGACGCAGGACGCCGGCGCGCTTTATTTCGGCCGGGATTGGACGTGGCGGGGCAACATAATCCGCGAGAACTTCTTCCATAACCAGGGCAACGGCGACGTAAACTCAGTCTATTTGGACGACTGCGCGAGCGGCACGCTCATCGAAGGCAATCTTTTCCACCGCGCGCGGCGTTCGGTCTTCATAGGCGGCGGCCGGGATAACATCGTTCGCGGCAATCAGTTCTATGACTCCGACCCCGCCGTCGAGGTGGACGCCCGCGGCCTTACGTGGGCCACGAAATGGTTCGACGGCGCCGACCCGATCCTTTTCGACCGCCTGAAGGCCGTGCCCTACCAGCAGCCTCCCTGGAGCGAACGCTACCCTGAACTGGTCAACATTCTGAACGACGAGCCCGCTGTTCCCAAGGGGAATGTCGTCGAGGGCAACTTCTCTTACGGAGGGCGTTGGATCCAACTGCGCGACGGAACCGCCAAATGGGTGAGAGTGGCGGACAACACCGTCGAATCCGCATCGCGCGGCATTCCCTCCTTCGAGCGCCTGGGAGAGCCTGCGCCCGTAATCGCCCACCGCATAGAGAGCCTCCGGAACGCCAACCCGCTGCGTTTCCGCCTGACGATCGAGAATCTGGGAGTGATTCCCGCGGCGGGAGAGGCGCTGCTTTGGGCTTGGCCGGATAGCGGCGTGCACTTCTTGTCCGCTCCGGAAGTGCCCTTCCGGCTCGCGCCAGGCGAGGTTTTGGTCCACGAGTTTGATGTGGATGCCGGCGCGAGCCTCAAAGAGATCACGGTGGGAGCTCAACTGCGGGACAACGACATCCGCCCCACGGCGCTGCGCGTCGCCGTGAGGCGTTGACGCCGTTCTCTAGCCGCCCTCAGGCGGCGGCTTTTTGCAGAAAGCCGAACCTCTTCTTACCTAACCGGATGAACAGCAAGCCGGACAAGATCAAAATGGCCGTGGCCACTTCCGGCGTCTCGCCACCCATGTCTCCGCCATCCATGCCGCCACCGCCGCCCATGGGCAGCGCCGCAGCGGTCGTGAAGTTGTCAATGATCGTTTCGGCGTCCACCGCCTGCACTTTCACCCACGAGATCGGGTTCGCCGACACCACGCCGAAGAAAGCCGGCGGTTCCAGCCGCCCGTTGGTCGACAACGCCAGATACTCGTACGTGTTGGTCCCGTCATTTACCCACACGTTGACCGGGCGCCCATATTGCGGCGTGCCGGCAGGCAGGAACGTGAACAGGTCGACGCCGAAGGCGTAAGTGCTCAGCGGCAGGGTGACCATGATCCACGGCACTTGGGTCGAAGGGCTCCACCCGCCCTTGTCCACGGTGCGGAATACGGCATCCGTGCCGAAGTCGTAGATCCCACCCGTGGGCACATCCGAAATGTAGCCCAGATAGCTGCTGGCGTTTTGGAAACCCACGAATTGAACGCCATTCACCTGGTAGCCGTTGGCGTTGGCGAATATCGCCCAGCCGCCGTCGGGCACGACGTTGAAGTCGGTGACAACTCTGTTCTCGGTGGCCGCGTTCCACAGATCCCGGCTTTGGAAAGAAATGATGGCGTCGCACCACGCGTTCCCGGCGCCAATCGCTCCAAGCAGAGACACGGCCATCCACGCATGCAGCCTTCGGTGCATTGATTCGGACCTTCCTTTCTCAGAAATGCTGAGGTACACCAACTAGTGCGCTCAACCTGACCTAAATCTCAGCCGGTCGGGCCCTCGGAAGATCCCTGAGGACTACCTGCCCCGGTATACCCTCGCCTATCCCGGAATGAATAACCCACCCGTCAGCCTCGAAAGCCACCGGCAATCCGCTCAGTCGCGGCCGGACGCAACCATCACGTAAGGGGCGGACGGGCTGCGTGATCCGCGCCGCCTGATCACTCGATTCAGCCTCCGGAATGATCTTGTCTCCTGCACCCCATCCACGCTGGCGATTCGGGAACGGTTTGCCGCGGCGTGAAGCTAGGAACTAGAATTGAGATAGTTGTTGCAGATGACGGCAAGCCGCATTACGCGGCTACCGAATGAGTTATCGGAAGGACTTCGACATATGTGCCAAAGAATCGGAGTGACGCTCGTTGTACTCGCTGCCGCGGCGTTGCTGTTAGGGCAAGGCCTCACCACGGTGGCTTCCAAGGACGATTGGGAGGAGATCAATTTCGAATTCGATTCCGCCATTCTCTCGGACGGGTTTCCAAGCCTGCTCCGCTTGGCGGAACTCCTGAACCAGAATCCTGGCTACAAAGTGAAGTTGGAAGGCCACACCGACAACCGCGGATCCGTGCCTTACAACGAAAAGCTCGGCATGCGCCGCGCCGAAGCGGTCAAGAACTTCTTGACCAAGTACGGCGCCGCTTCCAACCAAGTGGAAGTGGCGAGCAGCGGCAAGAACAGCCCGAAGACGGACAACAAGACTAAGGAAGGGCGTTTCATAAACCGGCGTGTGACCATGACCGTGACCGACCCCAACGGGAAGATTATCGGGGCAGGCGGGGTTTCCGAGGCTATCAAAGCCATGATGGCCATTCCACCCGCGCTCGACAAGCTGAGAGCCGCCCAGGAGAAGTGCTGCTCCGACATCCTGCGGCGTTTGGACCGGCTGGACGAGATCGTAGCCATGCTGAAGGATTTGCAGGGGTTGAAAGCGGAAGTGGAGGGTTTGAAGAAAGCCAACGCCGACCTCCGGCGTCAAATGGACGCGTTGCCGGGCGCCATTCCGCGAGGTCCGGATAAGGCCGAAATCACCGACATCACCCGCGCCACCGCCGCCGAAGCTATCGAGAAAGCCCGCATGAAGCGATTCTCCCTGCTCGGCGTCAACGTAGGCGCGGACGCCGACGGCAAGCTGACCTTCACCGGAAAGGGGCGCTTCTTCGCGCCGTTCAAGGAGAAGATGGCCTTCCAGTCGGAAGCCGAGTACCTGTATTTCCGCGACCGCAAGGAAGGACAGTTCGACTTCGGTTTGGTGGACCGCATCCACCCGCGCTTCCAGGCGGGAGCCTTCGCCAGTTTCAAGCATGTGACCTTCAACGGCATGCAATCCGGCGCCACGCTCGGCCAAGGCGCGCTGACGTTCGACTATATCTTTAAGTACGGGCGCCTCGGGTTGTTCGGAACGAAAGGATTTCTAGACGGCGCGGTGGTCAACTCCAGCTTGCTGCGCCGCAACTTGATCGAAGAAAGCTATGTGAAGATCGTCGATCAAGTGGGCGCGAGCGGAACCATCGGTTTGGTTGGCAATACCTACCTGGAGGGCAACCTGGGCTACCTGAAGAGCCGGGGTTACGCCGACCGTCCGGGCGGAACGCTGAAGTTCGTCTTCCCGGTGAGCGACAAGCTCGCTTTCACCCTCGAGGGCGGCATGAACGAGTCGCTGTTGAGCCGCGAGAACACGGGCCGCGTGGTGGCCGGGCTTCAGTTCGGCAATTTCCTCAAGCCCAAGGAGTACATGGGAGTGGATACCGCCATTCCGGCGGCCATTCCGCGCGTCCGGTATGAACTGCTCACTCGCCAAATTCGCACCGGCAATGACGCGCCGGTGGCCGACGCCGGTCCGGACCAAATGGGCGTGTCGGCGGGCACAATTCAGCTTGACGGCTCGGCGTCGTTCGATCCGGACGGCGACCCGATCACCTTCCAGTGGACTCAGATCGCCGGTCCCTCGGTGGCCATTGCCAACGCCACGCTAGCCAAGGCGTCCTTCCAGGCGGCCGAAGGACAAAGCTACAGCTTTCGCCTGTTGGTGAAGGACGACAAGGGCGCGCAAAGCATCGCCCGCGTCAACATCACTACGTCCAAGCCGGAGCCGGTGCAGCCGGTGCGAATCCTGCGCTTCGCGGCCAACCCGGCCATCATCCGCCCCGGCCAGACCTCGACCATCGTTTGGGAAGTGGAGAACGCCGACACGGTGGACATCACCGGCATCGGCCGCGTGAACCCGCGCGGATCTTCGACGGTGTCGCCCGCCGACACGACGCAGTACCGCATCACCGCCCGCGGACGCAGCGGGGAGGTGAACGAGGTTCTGACGATTACCGTCGACCGGCCCGACGCGCGCGTGCTGGCATGCACCGCTCAGCCCATGAATATCATGCAGGGCGAGTCCGCCACCATCTTGTGGGCCACCCAGAACGCCGACAGCGTTACGGTGAGCGGGTTGGGCACGGTGGACGCTTCCGGGTCCCGCGTGGTTTCCCCGGCCGAGACGACCACTTACACGGTGACGGCCACCAACCGGTACGGCTCGGCCACTTGCAACGTCCGGGTGCAGGTGACGCCGGGCCAGGTGCCGCGCATCCTGAGCTTTTCGGTCTCGCCGCGCGAGATCAACAAGGGCCAGGCGGCCACGGTGTCCTGGAACGTTGAGAACGCCACGGACATCGCCATCACCGCTGTGGGTTCCGGCTTAGGGCGGACGGGCAGCATCGACGTTCGTCCCGACGCCAACACCACTTACACCATCACCGCCCGCAACCGTTACGGCGAAGTGACGGCTACCGCTTCGGTCACCGTGGTGGAGCCTCCCCCGCCGCCAGTGGTGGATACCAGACTGTCGCTCACCGCCTGCTCCGCATCTCCGTCCGCGGCGGTTAAGGCCGGCGATCCGGTGACGCTGACCTGGCGGACGAACAACGCCACTACAGTGACCCTGAGCGGCGTGGAAGGCGGGGTCCCGGCGAACGGTCCTTACATTGTGCGCCCCACGGCTGACACGACGTATACGGTAACCGCCGTGAACGGCTACACGGGCGAGCGCGCCACCTGCCAGATCCGCGTCACGGTGGCGAAATCAGAGCCGCCGAAGCCGGTCATCGCAGGTCCCTCGGAAATCGAGGTATTCAGCCGCGAGTTCATACTCGACGGTTCTCAATCGTCGAGCCCGAGCGGCGGTCCGCTCACCTTCCGGTGGGAGCCGCTGCAAACCGGCGCAGTGATCCTCGACCAGGGCAAGCCCATCACCCGGGTGCAACTGCCGGGGATGTTCGGTGTGTACCAGATCCGACTGACGGTTACCGATCAGTCTGGGCAGTCGGCTAGCGCCATCGTGAACGTCCGCTTCCGGAGCTCGACCCTGCCGTAGGGAACCGCGGTCCGTGTGAATTGAAAAGCCCCTTCGCCGTCCACAACCGGCGGCGAAGGGGCTTTTTGTCAGGCTAATTGACCCTTACTTGCCCTGGGGGCGCTTGCAGGAATCTCCGCACTTGCCGGAGCACTTGCAGTCGCCCGCGCAGTTGCAGCCTTTGTCGCAGGCGCATTTTTCGCACTTGCAAGCGGATCCGCACTGGCAGTTCCCCTGCGCGAAGGTAGCGGTCGCCGCGCCGAGCGCGAGCGACAGGGCAAACATCAAAGAAGCAAAACGACGAGTCATATGGAATCTCCTCAAATCTGAATTTCCGAAAATCAATCACCTGAAACCACAGGCAGGCGCCGCCGGGCGCCCGCAAAAACACGGGTACTGCGGTTCAGGAATCAGATCCGGAGATTCCGGACTGCGATGAAGATGTCGGGCGGGCCATGCACCATCTGCGCCGGGAGCAGTTCCCATGCGCTCGATGGGGTGGATTGCGCAACTTCGACTACCGCCAGCGCCTCGCCGGAAAGCGGAGGATCCACTGCCGCGGTCAGCAACCTCTGGGGCTGGGCAGAGCCGAGGATGCCGTCCGGATTCGGGCAGTCGCCCGGGCGGGATTGCGCCGGCATCGGCATCGGGCAGGCCTTCCCTTTAGCCCGCTGGCAGCAAGATTTCTTGTTATCTTTCAACCGGATGCAATCGACGCACTGACCAAAGGCCAGCGTGCCCGTCAAGGCCGCCACCAACCAGGCGATCGTCAGCCGTCCTCTCATCCTATTCATATTCTGTACTACTCTGTAGGGAAAAGCAATACTCGCAAGTGAGATGCGCCCGGCTTACCGCGCGCCGATGCCGCCTCTCAAGTCGCGCAGGACGCTGAGCAGACCGGGCACGAGGGCAATGACGAAGAGAGCGGGGAGGATGAAAATCACAATCGGGAACAGCATTTTGATGCCGGCCTTTCCCACCGCCGCCTCGGCGCGCAGCCGGCGGCGCGTGCGCAGCGCGTCGGCGTAGACTTTCAGCGCTTGTGAAAGGCTGGTGCCGAAACGCTCGCTCTGGATGATCATGGCGGCGAGCGACTTAATGTCCTCGATGCCCGTCCGCCGCACCAGGGCGTTGAACGCCTTGCCGCGCTCCTGACCGGCTTTCACCTGCATCACCACGATGCTGAATTCGTTCGCCAGTTCCGGATAGATGAACTGCATCTCCTCGCTCACGCGCATCATGGCTTGATCGATGGCGAGACCCGTCCCCAACACAATGCCGAGCAAGTCCACCGTGTCGGGCAGAGCGTCCTGCAACTTCTGCCGGTAGCGCCTCACCAACCGGTGCAAGACTTGGCGCGGAATCAAATAACCGAGCAAGCCGGCCGCCACCAGACCGCCGAACTTGGCGGTGACGGGATTGTCGCGCTGCAAATACAGCATGCCGGCGAACATCAGCACCATGAACAAGATGTTGCCGATGATATAAAGCGCGGTGGCCTGCCTCCGGCGAATGCCCGCCTGCGCCAGCTCCCTCTCTATGCCGCGGATGTAATCCTCGCCGCCGGGAAACAGGCTGACGATGAACAGAAAACTGTTGAGCGCCCCGCCGCCGCCCTTGCGCCTCTCGCTCCGCACCGTGCCCACCATGGCGTGCATTTGCAGCTCTTCCAGACGGTCCTCGAGCGGGTTGTCCTGAGTCTGAAACAGCAGGAGGGTAGACCACGCCAGCGCCGCCAGCGTGATGAACATGGCGATGAAAAACAGAGCGGGTATCAGCACGCGGCGCCTCCTAGAACTTCGGACTGGCGATCTTCCGGATCACCAGAATCCCAACGATCTCCGAAATGATGGCGTAGGTCAAAAACTTTTGCCCGGTCTCATCGGTGTATAGCAACTGGATATACTCGGGCTTCAGAATCCAAAAGCCGAGCGCCAGAACCAATGGCATGGCGCACAGCAGCGCCGCCGAGAACCGTTGTTGAGCCGTGGCGGCTTTCATCTTGGCGGCCAGGTTCAAACGCTCCCGCACCAGCATGGAGAGATTTTCGAGCACTTGCACCATGTTGGCGCCCGTCTGGCGCTGCAAAATCAAGCCGGTGATAAAGAACTTCAGGTCGATCAGGGGAACCCGCTTGCCCAGGTTGTGCAGCGCCGGCTCGAGCGGCGAACCGAGAGCCAGCTCTTCGATCACCTTCTTGAACTCCATCTTGCAAGGCTCGATGGTCTCCTGCGCCAGCGTCTCCAAGCCCGCATGGATGTTGTGGCCGGCCTTCATCGACCGGTTGAACAGGTCGATGCAATCCGGGAGCAGCTCCTCGAATTTCCTCAGCCGCCGGGCGCGCACCCGCATGATGTAGGCGACCGGCAGGGAGCCGGCGCCCAGGGAGAGGAATATCTGCAAAACGAGCAACTCCATCCGGAGCAGCCACAGCAAGGCATACACAATCATCGCCAGCAGCAGCCCCACCCCCAGAACGTCCGGCGCCTTGTAGCGGAGATTGGCCTGCTCGATGTACTCTTGCAAACGCCGCGCGGGACCCAGCCACTCCAGCACCCGGCCGAGAAACGTGAGCGCTCCTTCGCCTTCGCTCATGATCAGGTCGGGCGCCGAGCGGGACCGCACCCCGGATCGCGCGCGTATCTCCCGCAGCCGGGCGATCAGGATCTGATTCCCCAGCCGGCGCGGAACGGCCCACACGTAATAGCCCGCCCCCAGCAGCGCGCCGCTGAACACCAGAAACGAAATGAAGATGAAAGAGTCCATCGGACGCTAACGTTCCTTTAGAACATGCTCCTCCTGGAATATCGATTGCGAAAGGTGAATGCCGTAAGCGCGCAGACGGTCCAGGCACAACGGGCGCGCTCCGGTGGCGCGGAACCGGCCCATCACCCGCCCGGAACGCGATACGCCGTACCGCTCGAATTCGAAAATGTCCTGCATTACGACCAAATCGTTTTCGACGCCCATCACCTCGCTGATGCTGATCACCTTCCGCGTGCCGTCGCTCAGGCGCGCCGTGTGGATGACGATCTGCACGGCGGAGGCCAGCATTTGCCGGATGACGCGGTCCGGAATGTGCTGGCTGGCCATCATCACCATGGTTTCCAAACGCGCGAACGCGTCCAAAGCCGAGTTGGCGTGGGTGGTGGTCATCGAGCCGTCGTGACCCGTATTCATTGCCTGCAACATGTCCAAGGCTTCCGGACCGCGGCACTCGCCGATAACGATGCGGTCGGGACGCATACGGAGGGCGTTGATCACCAAATCCCGCTGCGTGATGGCGCCCGCGCCTTCGATGTTCATCGGACGCGTCTCCAGCCGCACCACGTGGGACTGCTGCAACTGCAACTCGGCCGTGTCTTCGATCGTGACCACGCGCTCTTCCTCCGGGATGAACCGCGAAAGGGTATTGAGCATCGTGGTCTTGCCGGAGCCCGCGCCGCCGGAAATCACAATATTCAGCCGCGCCTCCACGCAACCCGACAGGAAATCGAGCATGCCCGTGGTGAGCGTCTCGTTCTTCAGCAGATCCTCGGTCGAAAGCAGCTTCTTGCCGAACCGCCGGATCGAGAGCACCGGGCCGATCAGCGACAGCGGGGGAATCACCGCGCACACGCGGGAACCATCGCCCAGGCGCGCATCCACGATGGGCGACGAATCGTCGATCCGGCGCCCGATGTTCGACACGATGCGGTCGATGATCATCCGCACGTGGTTCTGATCCTTGAAGCGGACGTTGGTTTCCACCAATTGCCCGCCGCGCTCCACGTAAACGGAGTCGAATCCGTTCACCATGATGTCGCTGATGGCGGGATCTTTCAGCAAAGGCTCCAGCGGACCGAGCCCGAACACCTCATCGAGCACTTCCTCGATGAGCCGCTCGCGCTCGTTCAACGTCATTGGGATCTGCTCTTCGGCCACCAGACGCTCTAAAACATTGCCGATCTCCTCGCGCACCCCATCTTTGTTCAACGCCTTCAATTGATCCGGCGACAGGGAGTTGAGCAACTTGGAGTGTATCTGCGTCTTGATGCCGAACCAGCGGTCAACCGCCGCCCCCGGCCTTGCTGTCATTCTGGAACCCATGTTTCTCTATAGATGCCCCTCTTACTATGCTAGGCGGTTTGGGCCTGCGCTTTCTTGCCCCCCGTCGCTTTGTCCACAAAAGACCGGAAAATGCGGTCCGCTTCTCCCGCCGCCTGGCGGTCCGCCACCATGGGCCGCGCCTTGTTGATCGCCGCCAAGAAGGCTTGGGAATCGGGGATGCCGTAAAACACTTTCTGATTAAGCGTTTGCTGCACCTGATCGAGCGAAGCGAGGTGAGGATTGGGCTTCTTCTGATACCTGTTCACGACAATCTTGAGCTGGTCCTGGCTGAAGCCCATGCGCATCAGATAACTGATGTAGCGTTGAGCGTTGCGCAATGCCGGGTACTCTTGCGTGACCACCAGATAGATGCTGGAGGAAACTTGCAGCGCGCCCATCACCACTTCGTCCGTCACGTTTCTTCCGGCGTCCACCACGATCGTGTCGTACTTGTCCACCAGGAAGGCGCTGAACTCCCGGAACATCGGCTCGGTAAAATAGGGTCGGTTCTCCAGCGCGTCCGGCGGTCCTACCACGAAGAAACCAAGAGGATCGCGCGTCACGAAGCCCTCAAACAGCGCCTGGTCCATCCGGGACAGATTCTCACCCACTTCATGCAGCGTGTACTGCGGAGCCGCTCCGATAGCCATGGCGACGTCGTTGGCGACCCAATCGAGATCGATCAGCACAGTGGGGTTCTTCCGCTGGCTCTGCACGGCGGCGAAATTCACGGCCAGCGAAGTGGCGCCCACCCCGCCCTTGACTCCGAGAAACGTATGGATCTTGCCCAGCCGGCTTACGACCGGACCGCTGCTGCGTTTCGGCGCATGTTCGGCCCGCTGCACGGCGTCGCGCACTTCGATGCGCTTGAGCGGTTGGAGCAGGAAATCGTTGGCGCCGGCGCGCATGGCCGAGATCACCGTCTCCCCGTCGGCGTGAAAGTTCGAGACAATCACGTAGACGTCCGGCGCCGCCTGCTTGACCTTCTCGAGCGCCTTCAGCGCCAGATCCTGATCCGCCGACATGTCCAAAATGAGAGCGGCTTCAGGATGCCGCTCCAAATCCTGCAAAACGCGAATGTAAAGGTTCGTCGACACCTCCACGTATTCACCGGCGATTTTCGCGTTCTGGATATTCAGCAGGTTCTCGCGGATCATCTCCCGGAAATGTTCGTCGGAAGAGGCGACCATGATCGAAATGGGCATATATGGTTCCTATGGCAAACAGCTCCCCTGCTCGGGGTCGCACCCGGCGCTTTCCATCGGCAGGGTGGCGTGAAAATCGGGTATGGTGACGGGCGGAAGCCCGAGGTATGACATGAATTTCCGGAACTCGTAGTTTCTCACGCGCACGGTCACGACGTCCGGAATGCAGGAGGTGGAGCATTCGCCGTCGCAGGCGAATTCCGTCAGAAAGCCGCTGGACGGGTCGCGCGAATAATAGCTCACCTCGATCTCCGCTTCGCCGTTGGTGAACTGCTCTTGATCGATGTTCACGGGAACCTTGGATTTCATGTACGAGGTTACGTTGCTGGCGTCCGACTGCCAGCAATGGGTGGCCGCGTACCGGGCTCCCTCCCGCGTGAATTCCACGACGCTCACCCACACCCACAGCAATTGCGCGGTGAATACCAGAGCCAAGGTCACCGGGAAGAAGACTCCGGCTGATACGAGGACGTACTCCACGGTCGATTGGCCTGCGCGCAGATTCCGGGTTCGCATCACAAGCCTCCAAACGGTAGCCGCACCATGGGACGCAACGGGATGGGGTCCAACTGCGCCATGAAGGGCACAGTGAATCGTATGGGATAACCGTCGGGAATGGATACCACGATGTAGTCCGGGCCCAGCCCGCCTTGCGACAGATCGCACCCGGTGACATCGCACAGGCACTCGAGAACCTCTTCGGTCTCCGGGCTGTAGCGCTCGATGCGGACGCTGATCATCTCGGCGGTAAGACCGCCCACGAGCGGATCGGCGCTGCCGTCGGCAGTGCCGGTCACGGCGAGATTCTTCGCCGCGACCAGCAGCGGATCCGTGTCGTCGCAGAAATTGACGCCTTGCTGGGTGCCCACAAAACGCGCCAGGGTGTACAGCATCTTGTGGATTGTGAAGTAGGTGTAGCCAATCTTGGCGAGCTCCACCATGCCGAACAGCAGCAGGAAGAGCACGGGCAGCATCATCGCGGCCTCAATCATTTGAGTGCCCTTTCTGCGATCTGCCGCCCAGCGCCTCACTGGTGCAACACCACCTTTCCGGGGCCCGCCACTTGGGTGCAGCCGCCGAAGGTCCCCGCCTTCAGGGGCATCACGCTGCCTATATACAACGCGGCGAAACGCCCGTTGGTTTCCGCCGGGTTGATGTTCGTCCCCCCGGAGGCGGGCTCCAGCAGGAACTGCCGAAAACCCAAAACTGTCATTGGACCCGCCGGAGCGAGCGCATCCACAATCGCCACGGTGATGATCCTTCGCCCGTTGCCGGTGTAAAGCGTGTAGTCTTCGATGTCCGTGACATCCGTATCCGGCGTATAAGCGCTGATCATCGTGTCCACGTCGGGGATTTCGGAGCACCGGTCCGGAGGCGTGTTTTCAAAGCGCGCAGCCATGCCGCACAGCATGGTGCCCACCACCGCCGGGGGTTGGCCGCAGAAGCTCGGCGTCGCGCTCACCCATACGGACTCCCCGTTCTCGCTGTACATCTGTATGCAGGAGTAAGTTGGATTGGAGGAAGGAAGCAACCCCCCGGCGCCGATGCGGTATACCTGCTGACCTTCCTCAGGAAACACCGTCGCTTCCTCGTTGTACCGGTTCAGCAAGAGATAGTTAATGCGAACCGTATTGGGAAAAGCCTGCGGCGGCTGCCCGGAGCACTGATAGGAAAACGTGTACCTCTGGTTGATGACAAAACCAAAATCGACCGGCTCCTCAGGGTCAACCGCGGCTATGGCGATGGGTTCGATGCCGCAAGCCGTGCACAGCGGCGCGCTGACGCCCGCCACCGCCTCCACCCGAATCTGGGTTTTGCGCTCCTGACCTACGGTCAGCAGCCCCCAGAATATGAGGGGCGCTTCAGCCGTGATGGTAACCTTCGCGTACTTGGCGGTGGTTCCCCCCGCCTCCGCGCCGGAAGCGCCCTCGCTGCCCAGAGCGTCCGCTAGCGCGGCATAAAAAGCCGGGTCCAAAGCCTCGCTGTTCAAAAAGCCGGTCGATTCGCCGATCCGTATGCCGCTGAAGATATACTTATTGGCAAATCCGGTGGCGTCGTTCAACGTCAACCGGGCCGCCAGGATGGCGGCGTCGGTGGCGGTCTCCGTGCCGATGAGCTTGGAAGCCGCCGCCAGAGCCATCGAGTTGGCGGCGTTTTTCAGTTCGTTGCGCGCCAGATAGAGTTGGCCCAAATCTACAGCGAACCCCATCAGTCCCAGAAAGACAGGGACCATGAGGATCACCATCTGGATGGTTACGCCGCCGCGGCTACTTGGGCTCCTGATGTCCACGGGGTCCGACAAACTCCGGCTTCTTCTCTTGCGGCTGCTTGCCGCGTTTCTGCTTGGCGGCCTTATCCTCGGTCGTGGTGGGCAGGAACGGTTCCTGCATCTCCGGCAACTGCGCCCTTTCCTCCGCTGAAAGCGGGCGCACGAAGCGCGGAGTCACCACCACCAGCAGTTCGTCCTGCGTCTTCTTGGTCGAGCGGCTCCGGAACAGGTTGCCGACAATGGGCACGTCGCCCAAAAACGGAATCCGGTTCAACGATTGCATGACCCGGTTGTCGAGTAAACCGGCAATGGCGAATGTTTCGCCGTCTTTCAAGACCACTTCGGTTTCCGCCCGGCGGGACGATAGCGCCGGAATGAGAAAGCCCTGAAGCGTGACGGCGTTCGAATAATCCAGCGCGCTCACTTCGGGAGCCACTTTTAAATGAATCGCTCCCGAAGGCAGCAGCGTGGGCGTGAAGTTGAGCTGGATGCCGAATCTCTTGAATTGCACCGTGACGACGGGGGACGTAGCCCCGCCCGTGGAAGTGGACGTGAGCGTTGGGAACGGGAACTCGCCGCCCGCCAGAAAACTCGCCTCCTTACCCTCAACCGCGATCAAGTTCGGCTCGGCCAAAATCTGAAGCAGATTCCGGGCTTGGAGCATGCGGATCGTGGCGCCGATGTTCAAATCGGGGCGGAACACGAAGAGGTTCAAGAGGTCTGCGAAGTTGATCGTGGCGTTGGAAAAGGTCTGATCCTGAAATTGCAACTGGCTAAAGCGGGGCGTTTGGAACTGCTGCGTGCTCACCTGTCCCAGCGTCTTGTCGCTGCGGCTGAACCAGTTGAAGCCCACCTCGGACAGCGCGGCGCGGTCGATGCTCGCAAAGCGCACCTGCAACAGAACCTGCCGGGGATCAGCGGGCGGCGGAGTTTTGATCAAATTCACCACGGTGCGCGCCCGCGTCGAGGCTAGAGCCTCAGCCCGCTTGGCTTCCTCCGCGTTCTTTACAGTCCCGGTGAGCACCAACTTCTCGGCGTTCCCGGTGAACGTAACGGGCAGGTCGGCGAGCGTTTCACGCAACTCCTTGCGCAGCGCATCCATCTCGGCGGTGTCGGCTTTCACCTCCACCTCGTAGCGCGCCGGCACGGTGTTGGTTTCCCAAACTACTATCGTCGTCTTGCCCACGCTCTTGGCGTTGACCATGATCTCGCGGGGGCTCACGACGACCGCATCCGCGATCTTCGGCTCCGCGACAGCCACGCGCTGGACTTCGCGATCAAACTGCAAAAGCTCCCCGCGCCCGATCAGAATGCTCAACTGGCGCGGCGGAGCGGTTTGCGCCCAAACCAAAGCGGACGCCGCCAGCAGGCTGAGCGCGCCAAAAACTCGAACGGTAGGTCTCATTGGAACGATTCCTGAATGTGCTTGTCCCCTCGGAAGACATCCACGACCCAACGCGGCTTGGGCGGTTCTTTTTTCTCGGGGGGCTTGTTCTTGGGGGCGTCTTCGGCGGCGGTCAGCTTAGCCCACTCGGCAGGGTCCTTGATCTTGGCCAGCACTTGCGGCGGCGGCAGGTTGGGGCGCCGCCGCGTACCTCGCGTCCAAGCCAAGGGGTCGAGGACGTCCCCGGTGACGGTGTTGTTTTCGCTGATCGTTGAGCGGTCGAGCGGGTTGCGCAGCGCCAGCCCGATCTTTCCCTGATTCTTCGCCAGTTCCAGCTTCGCCGCCTGCTCGGGCGTCAGCAACAGCGTCGCCACGGTTTGCGTGGCTCGCTGGGCAGTTTGCGGATTCACCGTCCCCGCCGCCGCTGCCGAGGCGACCTCGGTCATCCGCCCAATCGACATCACGGTGACGTCTTCCAGGATCACGTTGGTCAGAGCCTCAGCCATGGAGCCGCCGGTCTTGGTGAACAGGACGTCTACTTTCGAACGCGGGGTTATCAGTCCCGCCACGCCGCTCGAATCCGTGATCGGCACGGCGATGGCGCGCTTACCCGGCTCGATGGTAGCCGCCAAGCCTTCAGCGCCCGCCGTGGTGGTCACCTTGGACACGGTGACCGGTTCATTCATGTTCACCGGAAAAAGCAAGACCCTGTCGATGGCGAGCTTGGGGTCCGCAATGGCGGCCTTCGGCATGTCCTTCTCGGGAATGCTCACCAATTTGAGGTCCGCCTGCCGGAGGCGGGTTCCGGCGCCCATGTCCCGGGCAGCCGCCACCACCTTCACGGTTCGTTCCGTCTTGGGAGCTTTGGTCGATGCCCACAGAAACCAAGTGAGCAGCGCCGCTGAAACCCAGGCTCCGCCCAGGATCATGAGGATCTTACGTCGGTCCATTTCATCCTCTCACGGCCCAGGGCGCAAAACAGCCTGGCGCGCTTCCGGAGCCTGAAGCTATCTAAAACACTCCAAGATACAACAAGTTGCTGTACCGCCGGACATGAACGGCTGCCTCACGGCTGCGGCCGCTCCAGCAACACCGCGACGCGGTCCGCCCAGACGCGCCGCCACCCATCATGTTCCAACGCATCCACAAGCGAATAGTTGACAGGCAACAGCGCGTGAGTGAACTGAAACCGTCCCAATTCTTCTCGCCAACCGGGCCGGACTTCAATCAGACGAATGTAGTTTTTCATGAACTCGACCCCGTAAAAATCGCTTCTCCCGTCCATGAACACCTTTCGCCGGCCCTCGAACCGGTATATCAAGTATCCCCCAAACTTGTCCGGCGCGAGCAAACGTGCGTCCACGGGGAGTTTTTCGACCGCGGAGGCAGCCGCCACCGGGAATTGGTCCGGCGGGAAGCCGGCTTTGGCGGACATGATTTGGCTCGAACCCAGAGCGAACACCGCCGCCGCCACGACAGGCGCCCAAACGACGCCGGAAAGCTGTTGATCCAGACGCCGCAACTCAGCCGAGTAATTCAGCGCCCTTCTGCGAAGCCGGTCCAACCACGGGCTGAAGCCTTCCGCGTCCCGGAGCGCCCGAACCAGAGCGCCGTTGGCCAGGGGAAGGGCTAGCAAGGCTAAAATGGGCAGATTTCGCGCCGAGCGCAGCGACGCCGCCAAAAGCAGAAGGCAGAACAGGAAATGGTCCAAGCGCCGCCGCGCGAGCATGGCTGCCGCGCCCAAGGCGCAGACCAGATACATGGCCACGATCTGACCGGCGCCTTCGAGGTGAAAATTGAAGCTTTGGAATTCGCCCACCCGAGCCAAAAGTTCACGGTCGGTCAAGTATCGCAGGATGTGCTTATGGAGATTCCACCCGTACGGGTTGGCCAAGCTGCCCGCCGCCACAGCCAACGACATCGCCGCCAGCCACGGCGCCCGAGCCGTCCGGTGGTCGGCATTCCAAATCCAACCTCCCAGCCACCCTCCCACGGCGAAGCACAACCCGATCACGGTCCCCAGGAAAAAACTGGCGTGCACATTGGCCCACAACGCGCCGAACGCCGCGCCCGCGGCGAGATGCCACGCCCTGAGCCGCGCAGGGGCTTTTTCGGCGGCGATCAGGGCGGCGAACAGAAAAAGCCAACTGAACACGTGCGGGCGGGCGTGCCAGTGTATGGTGGTGGTGGAAATCAGAAGCGGCGCAAAAGCGCACGCCAGCAAGAAGTCGCCTCCGGCAGCCCAACTCAGGCGGAACCAGCACCATGTGGCGGCGGTGACAGCCAGGGCGAAGAGCGCGGCCACCCCTCCCGGCCCCCAGCGGCGGTGGACCAGGCCCATGAGCGCATCGGAAGCCCATTCCCAGGCGAACCACGGGGCTCCGGCGCGGCTGAACGAATAGGGATCGGAGCGGGGCAATCCGGCGCCGGCCAGTATGGACTCCCCGGTGCGTATGTGCCATCCGGTGTCGGAGTCGCGGAAAAACTGCTGCCCGGCTTGAAAGACAAAGAGACAGTAAAGCAGGGTTACAAGAGCGAGGGAAAAGGCGAGATCAGGCAGGAACAGGCGGCTTCGGCGGACCGGTGCGGCCACACAAATTGCCCCCTCCCCGCCGCGGCCGCCGGAACTCGTCCAACCGCCCGTCGAGAGCACGACGACTTAAGAGGCGTTACTGGTTTTGCGCCCCGATGCTGGTCAGACCCTGCGTAATGCTCGAATACAGGCTAACCACAGCCGCCGACAACTGATTCACCGTAGTGATGAGCGCCAGTCCGACCGCCGCTACGATCAGCGCGTATTCCACGAGGTCTTGGCCTTGCTCGTCTTTGAGAAGGCGCAGAATGAAATGTTTCATAACCGTCTCCCGAATCCACTAGCGCGAGGCCCTCTGTCCTCCGGCCTCGCCAGCCGCCCGCGTGCTAGGGCCCAACAGGGCGTCACCCACCAAACGCCCGAACCGCGCCCAAAAGCCGGTGCGCGGCGCCTGCGTCTTGGCGGGCACCGTCACTGTCACGCCCGAATCCGCCAGAAGCTTCAAATTCTTCAATGCCGCGGGGTGATCCCGTTTATATCCTAGCGCAGTCTCGATCTCTTTTCGAGCCTCGGAGTACCGCCCCTTTTCGATAAGCACCGCCGCCAAATTGTTATGCGCCGTCGCCGGATCGTTACCTGATTTCCAGGCCAACAGCGCCTCGCTGGGGTTATCCGCCAAAGCCAGCCCCAAATTATTCCGGGCCGCGTCGGACTGCGGGTTGAGCGCCAGCGCGCGCCGGAATTCGGCCACCGCCGCCTCCTGCTTTCCCTGCAACAAAAGGTTATAACCCAGATTGTTATGGAATGTGTCGCGATTCGGCGCCATTTCCACCGCCTTCCGGTGGGCTTGCTCGGCGGCGGCGCTTTCCTGGATGTCGTCGCGCAGGATGCCCAGCCAGGAGTAGAGCTCAGGGGTCGCCGGGCGCCCGGCCGCCAGATGGCGCTCCAGGGTTCTGACCCCCTCCCGAGCCAAACCCATCTGGCGCAGGTTGCGGGCGAGCGTGATGTATGGTTCAGGCGCGCTGGGGAAGCGTTCCGCAGCCAACCGGCTGTGCTCGACGGCGAGTTCCGGGTAGCCCGCCTCGGAATATAGGTCGGCCAAAGCCAGACGCGCCTGGAGGTCGCCGGGATTCGCCGCGACGTGCTCGCGAAGTTTGCGAATCCGTACGTCGCCATCGCCGGCGTCCACGGCGTTAAGAACCTGCCGGTACATGGCCGGTGGAAGGACGCCACCCGGCTGCTTCGTAACGGACTTGGACTTTGGGGCGCGTTGAGAGCAGGCAGCCAGGGTGAGCGCCAACGCCAGCGCAAATGCGACACGAACAATCATGCTGGTAGGAACTCCAAGATATCGCCTGGGGCGGTGCGGGTGGCCGCCACAGTTCCGGCGGGCAATTCCAAAACTGAATGGGCTCGCAGACAGACCGCAATTCTCCTTGGGACCACGTTTTCTTTTATTTTCAGCACCTTGCGCTTACGGCTCAAGAATACCACATCGATCGGGAACTTCATACCGAAGGTGTGGACGGCTTCACACGGCGAAATCCACAACCCATCGCCCGGCTCCAATTGCTCGTGGCGCAACAACCCCGTGCGCCTTTCCCGGCTGGTTTCGGCTGCTCCCGCCGCGGCGGCCAACTCCACGCCCCGCGTGGCGTTCCGTACCCGAATGCGCAGCAAACTCGTATAACCCCCGCACCTTTGCTGAGTTGCGCTATGAAAGCAACTAAGTCCGCTTTGAAGGGTTAGAGTATCCTAGGTACAAATGCGTTTGCAAGCGTCGATTCTGTCTCGCGTCTTCGCGGCCGCCCTTCTGTCGCTGGTAGCCGTCCCCGCCGCCCGCTCTCAGTCGGTCGGCGCCACGTTCGGCGAAGTGATTTATTTGGGGGGCACGCCGTCGGACATTGTGCTGGACGAAACGCGGCAGTTGCTGTACTTGGTGAACACTGCCGCGGGAAGGGTGGACGTTTACGATTACGCCAACAAACGCACCCTTCCGCCCATTAAAGTGGGCGTTCAGCCGCTGGCGGCGGCGATGTCGTTCGATCAGTCCAAACTTTACGTTACGAATAACGCCAGTTCTTCGCTGAGCGTGGTCGACCTGGGCTTCCAGGCGGTGACCACTACGGTTTCGCTCCCAGCCAGGCCGGAAGGCGTCGCCGCGGGCATCGATGGGCGGGTGCTGATCACCACCGGCGGCACCGGGGCGGGATCCGCTCAGAACACTTTGCTGATTTACGACCCTACACAGACGCAGCAGGCGCTTCAGATTCAGGTAGTTCCCTTCCCTCCGCCTCCTCCAACCCCAGCCGGAGTGCCGGGCGTCGGCACCGGACGTCCGGTGACGACATGGCGCGGCAAGCTGCTGCCCACTCCGGACGGCCAATTCATCGTCGGCCTGTCCATCACTGGCAACGGCAATAACACCTACCTGTTCGTGTATGAGGTGGCGAGCGGCACGATCTTGCGCAGCCGCAACGTCACCGGCCAGTCGAGCGTGCTGTCGATGTCCCCGGACGGCTCGAAGATCATGGCCGGATTCACGATGTATGACGTCTCCACGCTGGCCGTGCTGGGCCAGTTGAGCACCTCGAACGCCACCTTCCCCATCAGCGGAGGCTTCAACACGCAGCAGAACTTCGGCGGCAGCACGTTCAGTCCGGATGGCGCCACGCTGTACGCGGCGTTCAACTCAGCCCCGTTTTCGGTGCCGGCGACCCGCCCGCAGGCTTCCACCCTGTTTGTTTGCGACGCCGCCAATCTGACGATGAAGCTGGGCCTCAAGGTGCCGGAAAGCATTGTCGCGCGCTTGGTTTCGACGAGCGACGGCGCCCACGCCTGGGCGCTATCCGAGTCGGGACTGGTTTACCTGCCCTTGGGCAAGTTGTACGACTATCCCATCCTCATGCCGGACCAGACTCAGGTCTTCCTGGCGGTGGACGAGTGCAACAAGGGCGTAGCCAAGGCTACGGTGAAGATCAACAACCTGGGCAAAGGACGGCTGACCTTCAGCGTGCCCAACACCGGCGCGGCTCTGGTGAGCCAGGTGAGCAGCGGGCTTGCTCCTTCCACGATCACTTTCATGATGGAGCCTGGAAGAGCGGGAGTGAACCGGCAGCCGGGAACCAACTTGTACACCGGAACAGCAACGAACAACGGCTTTGCGGTGAACGTGAACCTCGCATCGTCCGAAGCGGTCAATATTCCGCCCACCATCCGGGTGTACATGAATTACCGGCAGGCGGATCAGCGGGGCGTCATTTATCCCGTGCCCATGTCGCTCGACACCAACCAAGGGTTGCAGGACTTGCAGTTGGACGAAGCCCGGGGAAAGCTTTACGTGGCTAACGCTGGCATGAACCGAATCGAGGTGTTCGACATACGGCGGCAACGGTTTGTGGACCCCATCATCGTGGGCCAGTTGCCGAGGCAAATGGCGATCGCCACGGACGGGGCAACGATGTACGTCGCCAACGGCGGGGCTGAGGTCATCAGCATTGTCGATCTCGAGACCGGCAAGCAGGTTGGGACAGTGAACTTCCCGGCCATCCCTCGCGCCGGCAACACGGGAGTGATTTATCCCCGAACGATCGCCCCCAGTTTGACGGGCATCCACTTTGTGATGAGCAACGGATCCCGGTGGCAGATCATCGGGAACACGGCGGTGCCGCGGCCGGTGAACGACGGCGTCAGCCCGAACACGTTCCCCACCGGCGGCGCCACGACCATGCTGTCGACTCCGGAAGCCGACCGGATCATCGTCCTCGACGGCGCGGGATCGGGGTATTTGTACGACGCTCTGGCGGACACTTACACCGCCGCGCGCCGGTTGTTCAACAACCCGATCGTCAGCTACTACGGCCCGCTGGGGGCTTCGAAAACAGGGAATTTCTTCCTGATGAACGGCTTGATCTTGAACGCCTCGCTCACCGTCATCGGAGGCGCGGAGCGTCCGGGGCAGATCATTCAGTCCGCTCCGACCGCACCCGGCCAACCACCCACCACGCAAGTGGTGAGCGCCGGCCAGCGCAACGTGGCGGCGGTGGCGCCGATTGACGAGTTCACCTTCGTGCGGATGACCACACCCGTGCGGCAGAACATCAACACCGTAACTCGGGACGACGCCCGCCCGACGCTGGAGTTGGTCGATGTCCGCACCGGAGCGGAGACGTTGGTTGGGGTGGCGCCTGAAAACCCGAATTTCACCGTTTTCGGAACGCAGCGCTACAACATCGGACCGCGGCAGATGGTGGTGGATTCACGCGGCACGGCGTACATCATCACGCTGTCCGGCTTGAGCGTTATTCCGCTGACCATCACCAGCAGCGCCTCCGCCCGCCCGGTAATCCAGACCGGCGCGCGCGGCATAGTGAACTCTAATGACGGCTCGACGAACTTCCGCCCGGGCAGCTTCATTACGATCAACGGATCGAACCTGGCGTCCGCCGCTACCGCCGAGACCACTCCACCGCCGACGGTGTTGGGCGGATCTTGCGTGCTGTTCAACAACATCGCGTTGCCGCTGTTGCGCACGTCGGCGGGTCAGATCTCGGCTCAGATTCCAGAGGTTGTTCTGCCTGGCGTGAACGTGGTGCAGGTGAAGTCGCTCGCCACCGCGCAGTCGTCGGACCCGGTCGTAGTGACCGTACAGCGCCCGTAAGGGCGAATCCGCAACATCGTCCATGCCCCTCGCGCGGGCGAAAGCAGCAAATCTGGGTGATTTGCTATCGTGAGGGAGTGTTGAAGGTTACGGCGTTGAATGAGACGCACCGGCGAATGGGCGCCCGGATGGTCGATTTCGGCGGCTGGGATATGCCGGTGCAATACTCGGGGATCCTCGAGGAGCACCATGCGGTGCGGCGCGCGGTGGGAATGTTCGATGTCAGCCACATGGGCGAAATCGAGATCCGCGGACCGGAAGCCTTGCAACTGGTCAACTACGCCGCCACGAACGACGCCTCCCGCCTGAGCATCGGACAAGCGCAGTATTCCGCCCTGCTGTACGAACACGGGGGGTTCGTGGACGACATTTTGGTCCACAAGGTCGCGCCGGATCACTTTTTTCTGTGTGTAAACGCCGCCAACCAAGAGAAAGACTTCGAGCACCTCCGCTCGTTGAACCGCTGGGATTGCGAAGTGGAATTCGCCAGCCCCCGTTACGCGCAGATCGCCATTCAAGGTCCGAGGGCGCAGGAGACGCTGGCTAAGTTGACCAGCGTGGACTTGGCAGCCATCCGGTACTACTGGTTTGCCGACGGCGAAGTCTGCGGAGCGCCGGCGCGCATCGCGCGGACGGGCTACACGGGAGAGGACGGGTTCGAACTCTATGTCGCCCCGCAGCACGCGCCGCGCATCTGGGATGCGGCGCTCAGCGCGGGGGAGGAATTCGGCATCAAGCCCTGCGGGCTGGGAGCGCGGAACACGTTGCGCCTGGAAGCAAAAATGGCGCTGTACGGGCACGAGATTGACGCCACCATCACGCCTCTCGAGGCGGGCTTGGCGTGGATCGTGAAGTTCGACAAGGGCGATTTCCACGGGCGCGCCGCGCTGGACAAGCAAAAGGCGACGGGGGTGCGGCGCGCTCTGGCAGGTTTCGAGATGCGGGGGCGAGGGATCGCCCGGGACGGCTATGAGGTGCTCGTCGAGGGGGCGCTGGCGGGCTGGGTGACGAGCGGAGGTCCGGCGCCGTCTTTAAATAAGAACGTCGGCTTGTGTTATCTCCCGCTCGAGGCGGCGTCCGCCGGGAGGAGCATTCAGGTACTGGTGCGAAACCAACCGGTGGAGGCGGTAACCGTGCCAACACCTTTTTACAAGAGAGCGAAAGCGTAATGTACCCGGAAAACTTCCGTTACACGAAAGAACACGAATGGATCTCGGTGGAGGGAGACATTGGAACGGTGGGCATCACCGACCATGCGCAGAAGGAACTCGGCGACATCGTTTATGTCGATCTCCCAAAAACGGGCGCGGCGGTGGAAAAGATGAAAGTAATGGGCTCGGTGGAGTCGGTGAAGGCTGTGTCCGAGCTGTTCTCGCCGGTATCAGGCGAGGTGGTGGAAGCCAACGCGGCTCTCGCCGAAGCGCCGGAGAAGCTCAACCTGGATCCCCATGGAGAGGCGTGGCTGGTAAAGATCCGCTTCAGCCACCCGGAAGAATTAAAAGACCTGATGACCGCCGCGGAGTATCAAGAATACATAGGAGCATAGAGCCCGACGGGCATCTCTCTTTGCTTTCCCATGCGATACCTACCGAAGTCCGAATCGGAGCGCCGCGCCATGCTCGATGCATGCGGCGTCTCGTCTTTGGAAGATCTGTTTTCCGCCGTGCCGGAAGAAGTGCGCCTCAGCCGCCCGCTGAATCTCGAGCCGGGCAAGTCTGAGTACGAGATTGTTGATTACTTCGAGCGATGCGCCGCGGCGAATGCTTCCGGCTATGACTCATTTCTCGGGGCGGGCGTGTATCAGCACTACCGCCCGGTGCTGGTGGACGCGGTGATATCGAGAGGTGAATTCCTTACCTCCTACACGCCCTACCAGGCTGAAATTTCGCAAGGGACGCTCACTGCGATTTTCGAATTTCAGACCATGATCTGCCAGCTTACGGGAATGGAGGCAGCCAACGCCTCCATGTACGACGGCTCCACTGCGGTTCCGGAAGCGGCGATGATGGCGATGCGCATCACCGGGCGCCGGAAGACGGTGGTGAGCCGGGCGTTGCATCCGGAGTACCGGCAGGTGCTGGCGACCTACGTTCAGCGGCAGGAGGCGCCGGTGTGCGAGTTCGGTTATCTGGACGGCGCCGGAACCTGCGATTGGGAAGCTCTGGAGCGCGCCGTGGATGCGGATACGGCGGCGGTGATCATCCAATCGCCCAACTTTTTCGGCGCCGTGGAAGACGTCCGCGCCGCGGCGGAAATCGCGCACCGGGCGGGAGCGTTGCTGATCGCCGTATTTGCGGAAGCGGTTTCGCTGGGCGTGCTCGCGCCGCCGGTTGACGCCGACATCGTGGCGGGAGAATTGCAATCGTTCGCCATTTCGCCGAGTTACGGCGGACCGTTTGCGGGGATCATCGCCGCCAAGGAGAAGTTCATACGGCAGTTGCCGGGGCGGCTGGTGGGGCAAACGGCGGATTCGCGGGGGCAGCGGGCGTTCTGCCTGACCCTATCCACGCGCGAGCAGCACATCCGGCGGGAGAAAGCCACGTCGAACATCTGCACCAATCAGGCGCTGGTGGCGCTAATGGCGACGGTTTTCATGACCGTGTACGGTAAAGAGGGCTTGCGCGAGCTGGCGATCCAGAATCTGTCGAAGGCGCGCTATCTGGCGGCGGGGTTGGATCTTCGCTTCACGGCGCCGTTCTTCAACGAATTCGTCGTCCGCGCCGGGCGGCGCACGCCGGAGGAGATCAACCGTGCGCTCGTCGAGCGCAAGATCATCGGCGGCTTGCCTTTGGGACGCTTTTATCCTGAGCTGAGCGACTGCCTGTTGCTTTGCGCCACGGAGATGAGCCGCCGCGAAGCCATGGATGCCGTGAAACAGGAGCTAGGGCGATGATCAAAAAGGCGCGTCCGCACGTCACACAAAACGAGCCGCTGCTGTTTGAAATCAGCTCTCCGGGCAAGAAGGGCTACCAGTTGCCGCCGCTGGAC
>Ga0101944_10002089_pt1 | contig 34761 bp, 29 predicted proteins | sample DewCreD2012metaG_FD_75245 | JGI IMG/M metagenome (GOLD analysis project Ga0101944, IMG submission 75245) | Hot spring sediment bacterial and archeal communities from British Columbia, Canada, to study Microbial Dark Matter (Phase II) - Dewar... ... | reverse complement strand
CGCGGGCGGGGAAACCCCGCTCCTACGTCTAGTTGCAATCCGTTCTATAATCCGTTCAATCCGCTCCCGAAATCCGTTGACAGCTCCCCCTAACCCGCAGGGACTTCCACGTCCTGAGCAGGGGCTTTAGCCCCGCGTCCAACCCGCGCGGACGGGGAAACCCCGCCCCTACGTCCGATTGCAATCCGTTCTATAATCCGTTCAATCCGCTCCTGGCCCATAAGAATGGGCTTGATCCGTTGACAGCTCCCCCCAACCCGCGCGGGCGGGGAAACCCCGCCCCTCCCCCCATCATCCGTTCAATCCGCGCCCTGCGTGCAGAATTTGCACTCAGGCCAGGGTGCAAAATTTGCATCCTGGCGTTGGTTCAATTATTCCCTTCCGCCAGCGTGCAGAATTTGCATTCAGGCCAGCGTGCAATTTCTGCATGGAGGCCAGCAGGAGAATTCTGCACCCTGGCCCCCTGCGTGCATTTTTTGCACCTCTCCTGAGTGCAAATTCTGCACTTCTCCTGAGTGCAAAATTTGCACGTGATTCTATTAACTACTCTTTTAACTACCTAGAAAGACTACTCTAGACTAGACTAGACTCTAGACTGGCTGGCTGGCAGTTCATGGTTTGCAGTAAAAACCCGCGGCCTGGTGTACAATCGTCCTCAAAGCACCCAACCCATCCAAGGAGTTAACCCATGAAGCTTGGTCTTGGGCTGTATGCCCACATCCTCAACCGTGATAACCTCTTATTCGCCAAACAGGCCGGGGCTACGCATATTGTGGCGCACACCCCCTTCTCTGACTCGCGCAAGCCCGGCGATTTTGACGCCATTTGGACCTACGAAGAGTTGGTCGGCCTGCGCAAGATGATTAACGACGAGGGCCTTGAACTGGAAGCCATCGAAAACTTCCTGCCTGTTTTCTGGTCCGACGTCCTGCTCGACGGTCCGCGCAAGCATCAGCAGATGGAAAACCTCAAAACCCTCATCCGCAATGTTGGGCGGGCGGGCATCCCTATTTTTGGCTATAACTTCTCGCTGGCAGGCGTGTGGGGGCGTGAACACGGCCCCTGGGCGCGCGGCGAAGCCGAAACCGTCGCTTATCTCGACCCTCAACAGCCGCCTATCCCCCTGGGCATGGTTTGGAACACCGTAGTAGACCCCGCCGCGCCGCAGGGGGTGCTTGCTCCCGTCTCACAGCAAGAGCTGTGGGAGCGCTTTGAATATTTCCTGCGTGAGATCATCCCCGTGGCCGAAGAAGCGGGCGTGGTGATGGCCCTGCACCCCGATGACCCGCCCCTGCCCGAACTGCGCGGCACGGCCCGCCTGGTCTATCAGCCGCACCTCTACCAAAAGGTCTTCGACCTGGTCCCTTCCCCCAACAATCAGGCCGAGTTCTGCCTGGGGACGCTCCAGGAAATGACCGAATGTGATTTATACGAAACGGTGGAAAAGTATTCCGCGCAGGGCAAGGTGGCTTACGTCCACTTCCGCAACGTGCGCGGCAAGGTCCCGCGCTACTACGAGGTCTTTATTGACGAGGGCGACAGCGACATGATCCGCGTCCTGCGCATTTTGCACAAGAATCACTATCAGGGCGTGCTTATCCCCGACCATACCCCCGCCATGAAGTGCGCCGCCCCCTGGCACGCCGGCATGGCCTACGCGTTGGGGTTCATGCGCGCCGCGATTCGCATCATCGAGCAGGGCGGCTGATGGCGGTCAGATCATCCCGACCGTCTCGGCGGCGATGAGCATGTCGGGCGTGCTGTGAACGCCAAAGCGCTGATACATCACCGCCAGTAAATGCGCCACCCAGGCATCATCATGCCCCATCTGCGCGGCGGCCTGCGCGGCCGTCTGGCCGTCTAAGAGGCGAAAGAGAAGCTGGTACATCTCGGCGGTGAGGTCCACGTAGTGCGGGCTGAAAGCCACCGAGACCATGTCTTGGTCGGGCATGGAGAAGGCGTTTTGAGGCCGCTCGCGGGCGTCCAGTTCGGGCAGTTCGCCGCCAATGCACAACTGGCCGGTATTGACCAGGTACATCAACTCGCGCGATGAGCGCGGGTCTTCGTACCAGGCACAGCCGGGTTCGGGTTGGTCTATAAAGAGCAAGATTCTCGTCATAAAGATAAAATAGAACATTTTTTCTGTCCAAACAAGGGTGAAAGATGGGCTAGCCCCTTGCGGTGAGCCGCTCCCCCCCAGGGGGGATGGCGGCGGAGAAGCGCAGGGAAGAGGAAACCACCTGACATTTTTAACGATTGAAGAGAATCTCACCCGCCGCTATAATGAGAAAAATCCACCTATTTGTTCAGAAAGAGAGGGGGCCTGGCATGTTATACCGTAGTTTTTCGATCTTAATCGTATTGGTGATCAGCGCGCTGCTGCCCTGGGGGCCTGCCCTGGCGCAAACCGCTGACCGTCCCATCACGCAGGCAGAGGCCGCCGAAGAAGGCGCCGCCGGCGGGCTGATCGTTACTTTTGCGCCCTCGGCGGCAGATGGCCCGCGCGCCGCCGCTGATCTGGCCCCCGCGTTGAGCCGCGCGGCCGGGGTGAAGCTGGCCTTCCAGCGCCCCATGACGGGCGGGGCTTACGTTTACCGGTTCGAGCGCGTCTTAACCGCCGGAGCCGCCCGCGCCGCCGCCGCCCGCCTGCGCGCCGCGCCCGGCGTTGCCGCAGTAGAACCCGACTGGCGCTTTCACATCGCCCTGGCCCCCAACGACTCGCTCTACAGCCAGATGTGGAACCTGGCCCCCGCTACCGCCGCCAATTACGGCATAGACGCCCCCGCCGCCTGGGATATCACCACCGGCGACCCCGATATGATGATCGCCGTGCTGGATACCGGCATCCTCAAGCTCCACCCCGACCTGATCGGGCGCTTTGTGGCCGGGTATGACTTTATTTCTAACACCTTCACCGCCAACGACGGCGACGGGCGCGATGCCGATGCCGCCGACGCCGGAGACTGGGTGACGCAGGCCGACATTAACCTGCATTCAGACTGTGGATCTTTCGCGCGCCCCAGTTCGTGGCACGGCTCGCACGTGGCCGGGACCATCGCCGCCGCCGCCAACAACGGTCAGGGCATCGCTGGCGTGAACTGGAATTCCAAAATCCTGCCGGTGCGGGTCTTGGGCAAATGCGGCGGGTCTTACTCGGACATTGCCGAGGCCATCCGCTGGGCCGCCGGACTGCCGGTGATTGGCGTTCCCAATAACCCCACCCCGGCCAAAATCATTAACATGAGCCTGGGCGGGCCGTCTACCGAGGGCTGTCCGACTCTCATGCAGCAGGCCATCAACGACGCCATGGCCGCCGGGACCATCGTCGTCGCGGCCGCCGGCAACAGCACGCAAGATGCCGCGAACTTCACCCCCGCCAACTGTACCGGCGTCATCACCGTAGGGGCCAGCGAGCAGAGCGGCTACATGGCCTACTACAGCAACTTTGGCCCCAGCCTGGAGATCAACGCCCCCGGCGGCGACCGCTTCCGCGACCCGCAAATCCTCTCGACCATCAACGACAGCGATACCACCTCGGACCTCGGCGAGATGATTTATTACCCCTACCAGGGAACCAGCATGGCCGCCCCGCATGTCGCCGGCATCGTCTCGCTGATGCTCTCCGCGAACCCCGGCCTCACCCGTGATCAGATCGTCAACCTGCTTCAGACCACCGCTACCCCCATGCAGGGCTACAGCCCCACGCAGGAATGCGGAACCCTCTGTGGGCAGGCGGGGGTTGCCCACGCCGGGCGCGCGGTGCAGGCCGCCGAAAGCCTGCAAATCGTCCTCAGCCCCACCGAGGCCGAGCCGTACTATGCCGGAGTGCCAGCCGCGGCCCCGGCCCCGCCCAACGTCATCCAGGCCGTCCTCAGCCTGTCCACCACCCCCGCCTTTCATCCCAACATGGCCGTCACCGCCCTCACCGTTGGCGGGCAGAACGCCGTCATTACCAACGTGGATACTTCCACCGGGCAGGAAGTCATCACCGCTGAAATTTACCTCTCTCCGCCCGCCGCCGGGTACTACGACCTGGGCGTCACCCGCGACGGCATTACCTATACCGTGCCGCGCGGGGTGCTGTTTGGCGTACTGCCGCGTGATGACGCTTTCACCGTGGCCGAAGACAGCCCCGCCGCCCCCCTGGTAGACCCGCTGGCTAACGACCTGGGCGCGGCAGAGACCGGCGCGGTCATCCATTCGGTCAGTCCGGCGGCCAACGGGCAGGTGACGCTCCAATCTGGGCAGATCATCTACCAGCCCAACCCCAACTTCACCGGGGTAGATACCTTCACCTACTCCGTCCTGAACGGCTCCAGCCCTACCTCTGCTACAATCACCGTCACCGTCACCGATGACCAGGCCGACCCGCCCGTCATCGCCGCCATTGGAGATTTCCAGGCCCCCAGCGGCCTGCCGCTCCAGTTCACCGTCAGCGCCTTAGACCCCGACGCCGGTGAGACGCTCACCCTTTCCGTCACGCACCTGGCCGGTGATCCCCCTGCCGCCGCCCCCCTGCCCGCCGGCGCTGTATTTGACCCTTCTGCCCGCGTCTTCCAGTGGACCCCCACTGACGATCAGGTATCGCCCACGCCTTATACCTTCGTCTTTACCGTCACCGATCACGCCGGCTTGTCGGACCAGGAAACGGTCGAGATTACCGTCGTCAGCGGGGCCACAAAGCTCTACCTGGCGGCTGTCAACCCGGTCAAGAGCGAATATGAATACACAGGCTACACCTCTGAGGCACTGCCCATGTCTTTCAAGACCAACGCAGACCGCAGTGAGTGGCGCGATTTTATCCTGGTGGCGTTTGTCAGCGACCCGTGCTACACGGGCAACGTGCGCTTCAGCCTGCTTTCTTCTGGGCCGATCACCAACGGCCAGTTTGTCATCGAAGACGGCACGGTCTTTCGGGTAACCGGCACCATCAACGGCAGTGAGGCTTACGGTACGTTCACCTTCATCAACTTCCCCCTCACCGGCGAGGTCGGGTGCAGTCTGCTGAATAAGAGCGGGCTGTGGTATGCATCGGCGGAGTGAACGGATGGGCCGGTGATTACGAATCTGGTCCTAATCCGTTCAATCCGTTCCCGGCCCATCGGAATGGGCCGAGAGCGGATTGAAGGGATTGAGCGGTTCGGTCCTAATCCGTTCAATCCGTTCCAGATAATCCGTTGACAGCTTCTTCCGCTCCCCGCGCGTTCTGGCGGCTGTCGGCGGAGTGAGAGAGGGGAGCTGTCAACGGATTTGGGAGCGGATTGAACGGATGGAACGGATGGGCTGTCAACGGATTAAGCCCATTCTTATGGGCCGCCCATTCCGATGGGCCGGGAACGGATTGAAGGGATTGAGCGGTTCGGTCCTAATCCGTTCAATCCGTTCCAGATAATCCGTTGACAGCTTCTGCCGCTCCCCGCGCGTTCTGGCGGCTGTCGGCGGAGTGAGAGAGGGGAGCTGTCAACGGATTTGGGAGCGGATTGAACGGATGGAACGGATTGAACGGATGGTCTAGTGATTGCGAATCTGGCCTTAATCCGTTCAATCCGTTCCCGGCCCATCGGAATGGGCTTAATCCGTTGACAGCTTCTTCCGCTCCCGCGCGTTCTGGCGGCTGTCGGCGGACTGTTAACGGAGATGACTCTTTGCACCCGGAGGGATCAATATGGCAGAGACAAAGCGGATTGTGACGCCGTATGACGACCTGACCTACCGCGTCATTGGCTGTGCAATGGCGGTTCATCGAAAATTGGGGCCGGGTCTGCGTGAAGATACCTATCAGCGCGGCCTTGAAACCGCTCTAGCCGAACATAAGATTGATTTTGAGGCGCAAAAGCTGTATGAAGTGGTTGACCCAGACGCTGGAGGGGCATTACTGGGTTACTATATTCCAGATTTTGTGGTTGGCGGCAAATGCGTGGTTGAAATCAAGGCATTAAACCGGATTGACGGGAGCCACTTTGCGCAGGTGATCGGTTACCTGGCTGTGACTGGCTGTCCGCTTGGCCTGCTCTTGAATTTTGGCGAGCGCAGTCTGTTTTACCGGCGTATTTTTCCCCCGAAGGATGTCTGCGAACACCGCGTGAACCGCCAATGGCTGTTTGTACCAGAAAGTTTAAGACCCGCACAATCGTAGGAGAAAAAATTTCTGTGGCTCACTTAAGAGACGCCGTCCTCATCCTCGTCCTGCTGTTGGCTCTGCCGGCTGGCGCGCGCGCGGCTCCGCTTCCGGCAGAGTTTGCCGCCGGGCTGGTCATTCGCTTCCAGGGCGCGCCCTCTGCCCTGAGCGCGCTGGCCGGTCAGAATGTGGATGCCCTCCGCCCGATGTCGGGCGGGGCGTATGTCCTCCCGTTCGATTCTCCCCTGCCGCTGGAAGAGGCCCGCGCCCTCGCCGCGCAGTTACAGGCCAGCGGAGAGGTGGCCGCGGTGGAAATTGACCGCCGCTTTACCATTGACCGGCTTCCCTCTGACGCGGCCTATGGGCAGATGTGGAACCTGGCCGCTTCTTCCGCCGTCAACTACGGCATAGACGCCCCCGCCGCCTGGGATATTACCACCGGAGACCCGAACCTCGTCATCGCCGTCATTGATACCGGCGTCCTCAAGCTCCACCCCGACCTGGCGGGCCGCCTGCTGGATGGCTATGACTTTGTCAGCGACCCCTTTATCGCCAATGACGGCGGAGGGCGCGATTCTGACGCCTCGGACCCGGGCGATTGGGTGTCGTTCGGCGACATCGCCGCCCACCCAGAGTGCGGTCCCTTCCCCCATGACAGCAGTTGGCACGGCTCGCACGTGAGCGGCACGATTGCCGCCGCCTCAGATAACGGCATCGGCATCGCGGGGGTGAATTGGGCTTCCAAGGTTCTGCCGCTGCGGGCGCTGGGCAAGTGCGGAGGCTCGCTTTCAGATGTGATTGACGCACTGCGCTGGGCCGCCGGGCTGTCTGTGCCGGGCGTGCCGCCCAACCCCACCCCGGCCCGCGTCATTAACATGAGTCTGGGGGCGCCTTCAGACGGCGGAACCTGTTCGCCCATGCTCCAGGCGGCGGTGAACGATGTCCTGGCCGCCGGGGCGGTGGTGGTCGTCTCGGCGGGCAACAGCCGGCAGGATGCCGCCCTCTACGAGCCGGCCAACTGTAACGGAGTCATCACCGTAGGGGCCAGCGAGATGGGCGGCAACAACGCCAGCTATTCCAACACCGGCCAGACGGTGGAGATCAGCGCGCCCGGTGGAGACGCCGCCCGCTTTTACCCCGGCCAGCCCGCCAACCTCATCCTCTCGACCGTCAGCTCCAGCCGCACCGCGCCCCAGCCGGACTCGTGGACGTATGCCGCCATGCAGGGGACGAGCATGGCCGCCCCGCACGTGACGGGCATCGTCTCGCTGATGTTTTCGGCGAACCCGGCGCTTGGCGGCGCGTTGGCGGTGCGCATCCTGCAGGATACGGCTACGCCCTTTGCCCCCACGGCTCCGTGCGCCGCCGCCGGCACGTGCGGACAGGCGGGCATTGCCCACGCCGGGCGGGCTGTGGCGCGCGCCGCCGGCCTGGCCGCTCTGCTCTTCCCCAACGACTACGCCCCCGCCTACGCCGGCCCGCCCGCCGCTCCCCACGTGCTGACGGTCCTCACCGCCCCCTCTGGCGACCCGGCCCAGACGCGCGTCACGATTGGCGGCCAACCGGCGGTGATTCTCTCGGCCCAGGCTCTCCCTGGCCGTGATGCGCTCCGGATACAGCCGCCCGCCCAGCCCGCCGCCGGGTACTACGCCATCACCGTCACGCTGGGGGGCAGGAACATCACCTTTGGGCGCGCCGTCTTTTACGGGCAGACGGTCTATCTGCCGGGGGTGAGGCGCTGACTCTATGCCGCCCCTGCGCATTTATGACCGGCTGGCCCCGGTGTACGATCTGCTGTCGGCTTCCGAGCGCCCCTTCCGCCGCCGCGCCCTGGGCCTGTTAGCTCTTACCCCTGCCGATGCCTTTCTGGAAATCGGCTGCGGCAGTGGGCGCGATGTAGCCCTGGCCGCCGCCCGGGCGCGCCGGGCTGTGGGGGTAGACCTGGCATTTCTCATGCTGTGCGCCGCTCAGCGCCGCCTGAAAAGCGCGCCCGCCGCACTGGTCCAGGCCGACGCCGCCGCACTGCCCTTCGCCCCGGCCTGTTTTCATGCCGTCTACCTCTCTTTCACGCTGGAACTGCTCCCCCCGCCCGTTCAACAGCAGGCGCTGGCCGAAGCGCGCCGGGTTTTAGCCCCCGGCGGGCGCGCCGCGGTTGTCTGTCTGGCGCGGTCAGAGCGCCCCGGCACAGCTGAGCGGATCTACGGCTGGTTTCACCGCCGCTTTCCGAGAGTGGTGGACTGCGCCCCGATCTGCCCGGCCCAGGTGTTAGGCGAGGCGGGCTTTGCCGTGCTGGCGCGCGAGGCTGGCTCGCTGTGGAGACTGCCGGTGGAAATCCTGCTGGCCGGTTAAACGTGACTGCCAGGCATGGGGGGGACACGCCTGGCAGCCATCAGGGAGGGAATACCACCAGATGCCTTGTCGCACGGGGGGGACGTGCGTTTCCGCCATTCTAGTGGAGACAGCGGCCGAAACCGACTGCCTTAGTCGTCAATATACACTATTAAGATCGCCTTTATATTAAAATAACATTAGAGAATTTTAATCTCAGCGGCGTGAAGGGCGGCTTCTGGAATGAAGAGGAGCGGCTTTGCGCCGCTCCTCTTCATTGACCTGTTCAACGATAAGCCGCTACCGGTAAGTTTCGCTGAATTCCTAATGCCGCCCGCCGTGACCACCCCGGCCCGGTCCGCCGCCAAAGCCGTCAAAGCCCCAGCCCCTGCCGAACAGCCCGCCGCGCTGGGCCTGCTCCGCCAGAATCTGGTCGGCCTGCGCCTGGGTGATCACCCCATCCGTCACGGCCTGCTGGACCGCCGCCTCAAAGGCCGACTGCATGCTGGAGCGGAATGAGTCACTGCTGAAGAGGGCCTGGCGCGCTTTCATCAGATCGGCCTGTTCCTGGGTGATCCTGCCCTCGGCCACGGCCCGGTCGAGCGCGGCATCGCGCGCTTTCAACATCGCGGTCTGGAGCTCTTCGGCGCTGATGCCTAACTTCTCGGCCAGCAGGGCGTGCAGGTCAATCGTACCATCATTCCAGCGCATCAAGAAGCGGTGCCCGCCCAACCCCCCGGTCTTCAACTGATCGGCCTGGGCCTGGGTAATCAACCCCTTTTCGACGGCCTGCTGGAGGGCGGCTTCGTAGGCGGCCTGCTGGGCCGCTTGCAGGGTTTCCAGGTCAATGCCCAGTGCGTCGGCCAGGTCCTGGTTCACCAGACCGGCTTTTTCGCCGCGCCAGCCCTTGCCAAAGGGCAGAACGCCGTTGGGGATCGTTGAATCGCTGGGGGCGGTGGGGGTGGGCTCTTGCGCCCGCACCACGCCGTAGCTGAGCGCGCCCACCGCGCCAGCGGCCACCAGCGCGCCGGTGATGATCAGTACAGCAATACTCTTGCGTTTCATTTGAGTTCTCCTTGTTCCTGTGTTTCGTTGTTCGCCTGAGGACCGTCCTCAAGCCTGCTGTAAGGATAGCGCCGGGGCATTAAGATTTGATTTAGATGGTGTTGAAAGGGTATTTAAAAAAGATGAGAGGTTTTTAAGTTTGATCCGCGCCCTCATTTTGCGCTTAATGACGGAATCTTTTGCACAGCTCCTGTGGTATACCGTTGGCAGTTGGTAAGATGAAGGATCCACAGGAGGACCCATGCCCCTGAACCCGACCGAAACCGAAGCTCAAAGCGCCGCGGCCGAGGTGCGCCGCGGCCTAGAGCGCATCGAGGGCCGGCTGGAACGGCTGGAGGCCCTGCTTGACCTGCGCCTGACCGCCCTGGAGAAGGCCCAAACCGATCACGAGACGCGCCTGCGCGCCGCCCAAGAAAACCTGGTGCGTCTGACGGCCGCCGGAACTTTTGCCCAGGCCGCCAACGCCGCCCTGGCGCTTCTGCTCTCGGCCCTGGCCGCCTGGCTGGGCACGCGCTGAACGGAGCCGCCCGTTTGGAGATTGACCCCGTCCTCTTTGCCCAGCAGGGCGGCATCACCCTGCGCCCTTACCAGCAGGCGGTGGCCCGCGCCCTGGTGAACAGCGTGTTCGCCGGGCAGGGCCGCAGTCTGGCGGTGATGTTCCCGCGCCAGTCGGGCAAAAACGAGGTGCAGGCCTGGGTAGAGGCGGCCCTGCTGGCGGGCCTGCGCGAGCAGGGCGCTGAGATTGTTAAAATCTCGCCCACCTTTCGCCCGCAGTCCCTCAACGCTATGCGCCGCTTAGAACGCGCCCTGCGCGCTCATCCTGAGACGAAAAACGAGTGGAAAAAGGAACAGGGCTACATCTACCGCATCGGCCAGGCGCGCGTTTACTTCCTCAGCGGCGCGCCCGAGTCGAATATCGTGGGGGCTACGGCCTCTACCCTGCTTCAAATTGACGAGGCTCAAGAAATCAGCCTGGAGAAGTACGACCGCGAGATCGCCCCCATGGCCGCCTCAACGCGGGCCACGCGCGCTTTTTGGGGGACGGCCTGGACGGCCGATACCCTGCTGGCGCGCGAACTGAGAGCCGCCCGCGCCGAGGGCGGCGCGTTTGTAGTGGGGCCAGAAGAAGTGAGCCAGTCCGTGCCGGAATATGGGCGCTTCGTTGCAGAACAGGTCGCCCGCCTGGGGCGCGATCATCCTATGGTGCGCACCCAGTATTTTTGCGAGGAATTAGAAACCGGCGGGCGCGCCATGTTCCCCCCAGAACGCCTGGAACGCATGACCGCCCCGCCGGGTTTTGCCGTCCCTTCGGGCGGGCCGTATGCCCTGCTCGTAGACGTGGGCGGCGAGGCCCGTGCGGGTGACGAACCCCACGAGCATGATTTTACCGCCGCGACGGTCGTCGCCGCCGATCTGCGCGGGCTGAACACCCCCGCCCGCGCGCCCATTTACCGCCCCGTCGAGCGCCGCGCCTGGCAGGGGGCCAATCATGCCGATGTGTTCGATGCGCTTCTGGCGCTGGATGCCCGCTACCGCTTTCGCTGGGTGGTAGTGGATGCGACCGGGGTGGGAGCAGGGCTGTCGGCTTTCCTAGAGCGCGCCCTGCCCGGCAGAGTGATCCCTTTTGTATTTTCACTTGCCAGTAAAAGCCAGCTCGGTTGGGATTTCCTCGCCGTGGTGGATGCGGGCCGCTGGCAGGAACCATGCCCTATCACAGACGCGCTGGGGCAGGCGTTCTTCAGGCAGTTGGCCGCCTGCGAGCAAGAAGTACTGCCCGGTCCGGGGCGGGTTCTGCGCTGGGGCGTGCCAGAGGGCCGGCGCGACCCGCTGACTCACGCCCCTCTGCACGATGACCTGGTGCTGTCGGCGGCCCTGTGCGCCCTGCTCGACCGGCAAAAATGGCGGCTCCCCGCCGCCCCGTTTATCATCCCCGCCCCTGACCCGCTGGATGGAGTGAAGGGGTTTTAGGGATCGGCAGGTTGGGTTCAGAGCCGATGCCGCGTGGAAGACCGGAGGGTCCATCACAGCCCGCCCTGAACCCGACACCTGCCAGCGGATTTTGGGGGGAGAAGAGCTGTCAACGGATTTCGGGAACGGATTGAACGGATTATAGAACGGATTGCAATCGGACGTAGGGGCGGGGTTTCCCCGCCCGCACGGGTTGGGGGAGAAAACGCGGGGCTGAGGAAGAGAACCGCGCCGGGCGAAAACGCGGGGCTAAAGCCCCTGCTCAGGACGTGGAAGCCCCTGCGGGGCTGAAGATGAGAACCCCGCCGGGCGAAAACGCGGGGCTGAAGCCCCTGCTCAGGACGTGAAAGCCCCTGCGGGGCTGAGGAAGAGAACCCCGCCGGGCGAAAACGCGGGGCTGAAGCCCCTGCTCAGGACGTGGAAGCCCCTGCGGGGCTGAGGAAGAGAACCCCGTGAGGGGTTTTCAGGCGCTGAGGCGGGGACGCGGGGCTGAAGCCCCTGCTCAGGACGTGGAAGCCCCTGCGGGGCTGAGGATGAGAACCCCGCCGGACGCCGCCCCGCGCCCTGAACCCGACCTGGAAGAAATCCGTTCAATCCGTGCCAAAAATCCGTTGACAGCTCTCCCCCCGCCCGCGCAGGTTTGGGCGAGAACGCGGGGCTGAAGCCCCTGCTCAGGGCGTGGAAGCCCCTGCGGGGCTGAGGAAGAGAACCCCGTAGGGGTTTGCATGAACTGAGGCGGGGGTTTTAACCCCCGCCGGACGCCGCCCGCGCGGGTTGGACGCGGGTGAAGCCCCTGCTCAGGACGTGGAAGCCCCTGCGGGGCTGAAGATGAGAACCCTGCCGGGCGGGTTGGACGCGGGGCTGAAGCCCCTGCTCAGGGCGTGGAAGCCCCTGCGGGGCTGAAGATGGAAACCCCGTCAGGGGTTTGCATAAACTGAGGCGGGGGCAAAAACGCGGGGCGCGATCTTTAGCGGCGGATCAGCGCGGCGATGGTTTCGGCCAGTTGGGTCAGGCGGACGGGCTTTGCCAGGTAAGAATCGGCGCCGGCGGCCAAACAGCGCTCGCGGTCGCCGGGCATGGCGAGGGCGGTGAGGGCGATGATGGGCGTGGCGGCGGTGGCAGGGTTGGCGCGCAGTAAGAAGGTGGCTTCCAGGCCGTCCATGATGGGCATTTGGATATCCATCAGGATCAGGTCGGGGCAGGACTCTTGGGCGCGTTGGATGGCTTCCGCGCCGTTGGACGCGGAGACGATCCGGTAGCCTTTGGCGGTCAGGTAATCGGTGAGGGCTTCGAGGTTCGAGGGGGTATCTTCGGCGATGAGGATGAGGGCGCCGTCTCTGGCGGGCGTGGACGGCTGGGTGGGCACATCTGAACCGGCAGGATGAGCCGCCGAAGGCGGAACGGCCCGGATGAACGGCAGGGTGAACCAAAAGCGGCTGCCACTGCCGAGCGTGCTTTTTACTCCCACGCCGCCGCCCATCTGTTCGGCGAGCTTATGCACCAGCGCCAGGCCCAACCCTGTGCCGCCGTGCTGACGGCTGAGAGAGCTGTCCACCTGGGTAAAGGGTTGGAAGATTTGTTCGAGTTTGTCGGCGGCGATGCCGATGCCCGTATCGCTGACGGTGAAGCGGATGGCCTCGCCGTCGTTTTCCAGCGAGACTTCCAGCTCGATGCGCCCGTATTCCGGGGTGAATTTGACGGCGTTGTTCAGCAGATTGACGAGCATTTGCTTCAGCCGCAGTTCATCCACCATCATGGCACTGCCGTCAATCTCTGGGTCCAAGATAAAGGTGAGGCGCTGGTTTTTTTCGTCTGCCTGCTGTGCCACCAGGTGGATGGCGGCCTGGCATGCGGCGCGGACATCGGTTGGCGCGGGGCGCAGGTCTAAAAAGCCGGTTTCGATCTTAGAGAGGTCGAGGATGTCGTTGATAATGCCTAACAGGTGCGCGCCGCTCTCGTGAATGGTATTCAGGCGGTCGCTCTGCGGGCCGTTCAGCGCACCGTAGATGCCTTCGAGCAGGGCTTCGCTTAAGACGAGGATGCCGTTGAGAGGGGTGCGCAGTTCGTGGCTCATCATGGCGATGAACTCGGTCTTGGCGCGGTTGGCGCGGGTGAGCTCGGCGTTGGCCCGGCTGAGCTCGATGGATCGCTCTTCCAGGCGGCGCTGGGCCTGCTTTGCGGCGGTTATATCGATGATGGTGACAATGTGATGTTCCACGCCGTTGACGTGGATGAGATCGGTCGAAAACATCACCTGGATGAGCCGGCCCGATTTGGCGCGCAGGACGGTTTCGTAGTTTCGGATGCGGCCCTCTTCGCTGATCATGCGGATGAAGGTGGGGAGTTCTTTGGGGTGGCCGTAGAGGTGCAGTTCGTCGGGGGTGCGGCCGATGATCTCTGCGCGGGTGTATTCCAAGAGCTGCAGGAAACTGTCATTCGCATCCACGAAGCGGCTGTCTGTCATCTTGATAATTGCACGCGCGGCCGGGCCGGCACGAAAAGCTTTATCGAACAGCTCTTCGCGCTCCAAAAGGCTCTGTTCGGCCTGTTTGCGGCGGGTAATATCCTCAAAGGTGGCGATGACCATGTGGGGGGGCTGGCCGGGCGCGGCGCACAGCGGGGTGGCGGTGATGTTGATCCATCGGTACGCATCGGTTTGAGGGTTGTAGACTCCCATTACCACGTCAGAGACGGTCTGCCCGGTGCGCAGGGCGCGCATGGAGGGGTGATCGTCGCCGGGGAAGTCGGAGCCGTCTTCGTGGATGGCGCGCCAGCGCGGGTCGTAGGGGGTACGACCCTGCAGTTGGTCGAGCGACAGGCCCAAGACGGACAGGGCCGCGGGGTTAGCGTCTAGAATGGCGCCGGACGAGTCGAGAATGACGGCTCCCAATGGCATGGAAGCGAATACAGCCTGATAGACGGCCTGGACCGAAAGATTGGCTGAGTTGTTACTAAGCACGAGCGCCACCTTGCCAGATCATTCTTAACTACCTGGAGTGAGAAAATCGGAGTGTTTTTATATCCTACCACTAAAAAGGATACAGAAAGGTTTACAACCTTGCAAGGTGGGGGTTTGGTCCTTCACCCAACGATGAGGGCGATGGCGGCCAGGCAGAGGATGAGGCCGAGGCCCTGGCGGGGGGCGACCTTTTGGTGGAGAAGCCAGGCCGAGAGCAGTACGGTGGAGGCCGGGTAGAGCGAGGAAAGGACGGCGGCAACATCTAAGCGGGTGAACTGTCTGGCGAGGACGTAAAGCAGGTTGCCGGTGGCGTCTAACAGGCCGGCCAGCAGGGCAAGCGGGTTGGAGAAGGGGCCGGGGATGGGCAGGCGGTTGGATTTTAAGAGCAGGATGCCCACTAACAGGGTGCAGCTTCGGGCGATCACTAATGGGGTGAAGACGATGCCGCGCTCGATGAGGCCGAGGAAGATGAAGAACCAGCCAAAGCCGACCCCGGCCAGCACAGCGTGGAAGAGGGCCCGGCGGGGGCCGGCGGTGGGGGCAGAGTCTGGCGTGGAAGAGACAAGCCAGATGCCCCCCAGGGCCAGGGCGAAGCCGGCCAACCGACCGGGGGTGGGCAGGCCGGTGTGGAGGGCGTCAAAAATGACAGGGAGGGCCGCGCTGATGACCGCTGAGACCGGCGCAACGAGGGCGGCGCTGCCGATGGCGAGGCCGCGGTAGAGCGCGGCCAGCCCCAGGGCCCCGGCCAGCCCGCTGAGGACGGCCCACAGAATGCTCATCCCGGCGGGGAAACGCTCACGCCAGAGCAGGGCCGCCAGGATGAGCAGTACCAGCCCAGAGAGGGCCGCCAGGGTGAGGGCCTGGTATTGATTGGAGCGGTGGGCGGCGCGCCCGCCGGCGTAGTCTCCGCCGCCAAAGATGGCCGCCGAAGTCAGCGCCAGCAGAGCGCCCAGCAGTGAGGAAGAGAGGTTCATGCGCTCAGGCGCGCCGGTTTACCAGGGTTTCGAGGCGGTCTACCAGCCCGGCGAGGACGGCGAAGGTCTCTTCAACCGGCTGTGGGGTTGCCAGGTCTACGCCGGCATCTCGAAGGGCATCGAGCGGGTAGCGCGACCCGCCGGATTTGAGGAAGCCAAGGTAGGCTTCTACCGCTCCCGGCACGCCAGAGAGGATGCGGCGCGAAAGGGCGTTGGCTCCCGAAATGCCGGTAGCATATTGGTAAACGTAATAATCGGCGTAGAGATGCCCAAACGTCGCCCAGGTGATGCCCACCCGGTCGCGGTCCATGTGCATTTGGCCGCCGTAGCCCTCGGCAAAGAGGTCGGCCATGAGGGCATTCATATCTTCGGCGGCCATCCCTTCGCCCTGCTCGGCGCGCCGGTGGACTTCCAGCTCAAAACGGGCCAGGGTGGGCATGATGAAGAAGTAGCGATGGAAGTTCGCCATGGCTTCTTCGATCACGCTGATCTGGAAGTCGGGGTCGGTCTCGTGATCTAACAGGTAGGCGCGCACCATGGCCTGGTGGAAGTTGGAGGCCACTTCAGCGGCAAAGAGCGAGTAGCCGCTGTAAATGAAGGGCTGATGCTTCCAGGTCAGGTACGAGTGCATGGAGTGGCCCAGTTCGTGCGCCAGAGTGCTGAGCGAGAAGATGGTGTCATCGTAATTGATGAAGATGAAGGGGTGCGTGCCGTAAAAACCAGAGGAAAACTGTGCTGAAGATTTGCCCTGGTTGGGGTAGACATCTATCCAGCGGTCTTGCAGACAGCCCTTGCGAATGGCGGCGACGTATTCTTCGCCCATGGGGGCCAGCCCGGCGCAAATCCATTCTACGGCCTGCTCGTAAGGCACGGGCCGGCGCTGAGCGGTCAGCGGGGCCCAGATGTCGTAGGGGTGGAGGGTATCCACGCCCAGGGCTTTGCGGCGGATGGCCCAATAACGGTGCCAGACGGGCAGGTGCTTTTGGAACGTATTGATCAGGTTGTGGAAGACTTCGATGGGGATGTTATTCTCGAACAGAGCGGCGGCCAGGGTGGAAGGATAGCGGCGCACCCGCGCGTTGAATACGTTTTGCTGTACCGAGGCCATCAGGTTCGAGGCGAGGGTGTTCTGGTGGGCCAGGTAAACACTGGTGTAGTTTTCGAAGGCGGTGCGGCGGGCCTCGCGGTCTGGACCAGACAGGATTTCTTCATAAGTCCCTTGGGCGAGCGGCAGTTTTTCGCCTTGGGCGTTGGTGGCCGGTTCGAAGCGGAAGTCGGCGTCGGTGAGCAGGGTGGCGGTGCGTTCGACCGTCTGGAAGGGGACGGCCAGCATGCCGAGGATTTCTTCAACCTCTGCCGAGCGCACGTGTTCCTGGCGGCGGAAGAGATTGTGCAGGTAATGGTTGTACACCTGCAAGCCCGGCTCTTCCTGCTGCCAGCGTGCCATCGCGTCTTGCCCAATGGCGATGATTTCGGGGTCAATAAAAGCGCCCGCCGCCATCAGTTGACCAAACAAGGCCATGGCCTGACCCATGCGGCGGATGCCGTCTGGCTCGGCCTGGTTGACCTCGTGGCTGAGGCTGGCGTAGACAAAGAGCTTACCCGCGCGCTGGTACAGGTCCTCGAAGGTGCGCATGGCCTGGAGCAGTACAGCGGGGCCCTCGTGCAGGCGTCCGCGAAAGGCTTCCAGTTGGGGCAGGGCGGCCTGAACTTCCTGATGGGCCTGCTCCCAATCTTGGGGCGTGGCAAAGACGCTTTCGGCGTTCCAGGTATATTGAACCGGCACATCCGCGCGGTTACGAAGTTTGGTTGCGGTGGTCATCCATCTCTCCTGAAATTTGAATAGCTGCGCATGGTTCATTCCACCAGGCGGCTCCGGCAGATTGAGGGATCAGCCGCCGGATCGCCGAGTGAATGAGATGCTCGTGGATAGGAAGAAGGCGGGGCAGGCCGCTGGCGGGGAAGAAACGGGCCTCGCTCACCTCGTTGGACGGCTGGAAACTGCCGCCTGCCGGCCGGCCCAGGAAAACGACATCCAACCGGGGGACGGCGCGAGCGGCGCTGACGGCCAGGGGAGTGAATACCTGCACCTGCAGGCGCGACTCTTCGTAAATCTCGCGTTCTAAAGCCTGTTGGATGGATTCGCCGCGCTCCAGCCAGCCGCCGGGGAGACCCCACTCCAGGCCGGCAGGGCGAAAGGTGTGACGAAAGAGCAGTACCTCGCGGCGCTCATCGAGGATCACAGCGGCGGCGCCGATCAGGAACTTCTGGTTGGCGCTCCAAAGAATTCGCCAATAGAGCCAGCCGGGCAGCCGGTTAGATAGACGTGCCAGCAGGGGCATGATGCGCGTGCGAATGAAAAAAACGGGCATGCTCCCTCTCCCCTACCCCGGTGGATCAACATAAGTGAAAGCGGCAAACATGAGGATATTGTACCAGGGTTAGGCAGTGGTTAAACCTGGTCTAGAGGATAGGTATGTTTTTGTTTAGTGTTAATCTATACGCAGTATAATATTATCCAGAGGGATCGTCGGGCGGGGCGTCTTCTTCTTTGGGGCGGGTCAGGTTAATGTAGAAGGGATTATCGCCTGCGTCAAAAATCACGCGCGAGGGGGGCCGCTGGCTCTGCTCTACCCCGGCGGGCGATCCTTCTTCCCCACCGGTGGAAAGGCCCAAATACTGTGAGAGCAAATACTCGATGACGCCGGAGACGGACATCCGATGCTGACTGCAAAAGTCTGTGATAGCCTTCCAGGCCGCGTCGGGCATATAAATGGTACAGCGCTGGCGGCGGGTCGTTGTTTCTTCGGGGAGCCGGCGTTGATAGCGCGACAACGGCAGGTAGAGGTGGGGCGCCTTGAAAAATTCCTCGATCAGATAAGTGACAATGCTGGTCGCAGAACTATCTTCGAGGATAGCCCGTTCCTTCAGCTTTTTCCAGGTGCGATTGGTGAGATAAACCGTATGCCGGTCTGGAAGTCTAGGAGAGGCCATGCGTACTTTCAGCCAAAGAGTGAACCCTGTGATTTGGTTTCAAGCGCCAGCGTAAAGACGCGCGGCAGAGGGGCGTTGTGGGTGTAACGATTGTGCAAGAGAATACAGTAGCGGATGAGCGGCTCCCACTTGCGGACGGGGAGCGTCATATAGTTGGTAAAACCGATCTGCCGCTTCATCTCGGCGTAAACCTCTTCAAAGCTGCCTTTTTCCTTGTGTTCGGCCAGCTTCGCCAGGATGCCGATAATCGCTTCGAACTGGCGCTTCTGGTTTTTATCAATCAGTTCTCCCTGCTCTGGCTCCAGTGCAACGACCGCTTTCAGGTGGTTGACATCCTCTTTAAGTTCCTGGATCGTGGTCAGCAGGTCATCCATGCGGTGATTGAGCTGATACACATCTTCCATCGAAGCATAGAACTGGCGCTGTTCGGCAGTCAGGTGAGCCTCTTGTTCCTGCTTGAGATCCGCAGGCAGCAGCGTGCGGCCAAAATAAGCATAGACTAAATCGGCCAGTTCGCGCTTCATTGCCGCAAGTTTGGCGCGCGTCTGTGGGTCGGGAACCTGGTCGAGGGGAATCCCGGCCAGCCAGGTATGCAGGCGCGTCCAGGAAATACAGGCCAACGGAGCGCGGATGCGCTTGCCATCCTGGAGAATGTTGAAATCGAGGGTCAGCAGACTGTCGCGCAGGGTATCATCGGCCTGGATGCGGGCCTGTTCGCGGTCAGCGTCGCCGCCGATGATCTGGCAAACACCCACAATGGGAACGTAGATCATCAGATCGTCGCCCAAGGCGCAGGTGATCGTATCCCCTTCGATACTGACAATCCCATAGCGCAAGACGTTGACCGGGCGATTGTGTTCGGGAGAGGGTTGGCTCATCGGGTAGTCGGCTCCGTAAGAGATGGCTCATTGGGCTAAGCTTGCTTATGTTCTATTTTACGTTAAAACGTATAACAAAGCAAGAAACCGATAAAAAATTTACGTTAAAACGTCAAAAACGAGGTAAAAAAGCGCGCATTTTATGTTTTAACGTAAAAATGATGTTATCCGTTAGAGTGCAAGCACAGCAGGGCTAAGCCTTAGGTACAATGACCGGCCGGCGGTGATCGTAAGGGAGTAATTCTTCGAGGGTTAAGACGAAATCCTTTGCCAGTAAAACCTGCGTACTGCGGTTATCGGGGTGAATCTGACTGATAAACTCGCGGCAGCGGCCGCAGGGCGGCATAATCGCGCCATCCCACCCTACGGCCACCATTTTCAAAACGCGGCTCTCACCGGCGGTAATCATCGCGGCGGCGGCGGCGTGTTCTGCACAAAAGCCCATCGAACTACCCGTATCCACGCACACGCCGGTATAGACTCTGCCGCTTTCGGCGAGCAGGGCGGCTCCCACCCCACCGGCATCGGCATCCTCTGAAAGCCGGCGGGGGTTAACTACAGCTTTTGCCATCTGATAGAGTTCGTCGAAAGAAATCATGTTGTCTTCTCAGGCGGGTTTCAAAAGCGATTTTACCCTGCTGGACCCCAAAGACAGAAACAGGGTGGGCAGGCGCGGTCCGGTATCGGAGCCGCAGATCAAGCGATAAATGCCGATGAAAAAGCGGCGTTGTGCCTGTTTCAGCTCGTCAGTGGGTTTGGCATCGGCGGGCAGGTTTAAAAGCAGTTTTGGGACGGCATACACCAGCGTCGTCAACCCTTCCAGCGTCCAATTCGCATCCATCTGCTCTACCAGAAGATCCAGGCCGCGTTTGGTTTGCTCATCTAAACTGGCATAGGTTTCGGCGTCGAAAGCCGGGCGAATATGGGTGCGTTCATCTTCAGGGAGGTATTGGGTGGCCCAACGGATCGCGCATGAGAGGCGCGGCTCTAGCTGCCCGGCGAGGTCTGGGGACGAAGCAGGCAGATTGAGCGCATCGGCGGCGATACGCATAATCTGCTCGCGGTTGCCCTGAGTGATATCGGCGGCGGAAGCGAGCAATCGGAAAGAAACCGGGCGTGCGGCGCGGTTGACCGGCCCGGCGGAAGTCTGTACACAGAGCTGGTAAATTTTCTGATCGGCGGGGCTGGCCTGTGGGGCGCGAGCAGCGAAGGCATCCCACTCATCATACAAGCGGATAACCTCTTGGCCGAAATCAATATTGAACTTTTGCGCAGGATTACGCCGCAGGTACAGCCAGCGCAGGATAGGCGGCTCGAGGATATCGAGGGCAGCGCGTGGGGTGGCGCTGGTTCCCGCCGAACTAGAGATCTTGGAGCGCCCGCCCATGCCCACAAAGCCGTACATAATAAACACGGGCGGCAAGAAGTTATAAATTTTCCGGACAATCTGCTCCCCGACCGTGTAGCTGCTGCCAGGCGCGGCGTGATCTTCACCGGCAGGCTCAAAATCCACCTGTTCGTAAGCCCACCGCATGGGCCAATCCACCTTCCAGACCAGTTTGGCGGGGCATTTTTCACGCAGGCTGAAGCTGCCGGCATAGCCACAACTTGAACAACTATACGCAATCGTGACTGAAGAGGGTTCGTAAGCTGTAATGGTCGTATCGTCACGCCCGCAGTTTTCGCAGTAGACGCGCACGGGGTAATATTCCTCACGGCGCTCATCGGTGCTCTTTTCAAAGCGGTCTAGGGTCTGATAGGCGGCGAGGATGTCAAAGATCTCGAAACGGTGGTTAATGGCGTGGATGATCTGATCTACATAATCGCCGCGCCGGTAAGCCTGCGCTTGTGAAATGAAGCGCGGGTGAACGCCAATGGCGTGCATGGCTTCTTCGAATTCGCTCTTATACCGTTCGGCATACGAAGAATACTGCCCATACGGGTCAGGGACATCAATCAGGGGCTTGCCCACATGGACGGCAAAATCATCCGGCAGGCCGGCCGGAACCTTGCGCAGCCGGTCGAAGTCATCCCAGGAATGGATGTGTTCAGCCTGCCAGCCGCGCAGCTTTAGTTCTTCGGCTACGAAATGGACGGTGATGATCTCACGCAGGTTGCCCAGGTGGACCGGGCCAGAGGGGCTGATGCCCGAAGCGCAGGTGATTTTTGCTCCCCTACCCCGTGTCTCCAGCACGCGCTGTTCCACTAGATCCGCGGTTTGTTCGACCCATGATTTTTCAGTTGCCATCGTTGAGCTTTTCCCTATCCCTAAAAATGAGTTGGATGAATCAGAATGTATGGATAGGTAATAACAGACTCTCGCCAGAACGTCAAGGGCGCGGAGAGAAACTGAAACCGGGGTGGAGTTGGCCGTCCGCAAAGTGTAACCGTGGTTACAATTGGACAGGTGTAACCACGGTTACAGTTGAAGTGTGTAACCGCGGTTACACAAAATGAAAGGTGAGCCCATTTACATGCTGTTTATCTGGATTCGGTTGTGATCCTTTCGAAAACAACAACGGCGTTCCTTAGGAAACGCCGTTGTTTGATTCTTTTGTACGTTTTTCGCGCTGACGCCTAATGCCGTCTCCGCACATTCTGCTGGCGGATCTGAATCCGATGCGCCAGATCGTGCATTAGGTTTACCACCCCTTCGGCCCGCCCGTTGACCACAAAGTCATTTGCCAGTTCATCCAAGATGCTCGCCTGCATATCCTCGTCTAACTGCTCCATTGTGTAGGTGAACCGTTTAAAGGCCGTCATCGCGTTGGTGGGCAAATCTGGTGGTTTGGGTGAGCTGCGCTCGCGTTTGGCCTGCTTGGCCTTGGGGGCCAGCTCGGCGACTTCCTCTGAAGTGAGGTTGTTTTTAATCGAGTCCTTTAAAATCGTTTCCCATTGGTGGCGCGGAGCCGCCAATACTTCGCGCAGTACCCGTTCTGGCACGCGGTAACGGTCGGCCAGGTCTAATAGCGGCGTAGGCAGCATCAGGATGTTCAATAACTGGATCATGCGCGGGCGCGTTAGCTGCATAATGCCCGATAGCCGATCCCACAGCTTGCCCGTCATTGACTGCTGGCGCGCCTGGCGAAAATAATCAAACTCGTCAGGAATTCCTGGTTCCGGCATAATGCCCAATTCCCAGAGGATCAGGGCGGCCACCTCGCAGGCTCGCCCCACCGCAGAGGGCGCTTCGGCATGTTGGTTTTCTAACACCTGCCGCTGCCGGGTCGGATTCGAGACGACTTCCACGCGCAGCAGCGGTTCTTCGACCGCCCCGGTCGCTACATGTTGTAAGCAAGCCGCCCAGAAGCGCCGCTCGCCAGTTTCGATCTGGAAGATAAAGGTCCCATTGGTCGCTGGAACCCAACTGCCTGTAATCGGCTTAATCTGGCCGTGTTCTCCGAAAGAAGTTCCCATCGCCATGAGCGCATCGACTTCGGCTTTAATGCCAGAGTCATTCCGCGCCAGCGCCAGCCACTGCGCCGCGGCCTGATAGCAGTCTATGTGACCCGCAAAGAAGGGTTCGCGCAGACTGGTAGGCAGCAGGCGGCGCGGCTGAAAACGGTCGGGGATCATCTGCGAAGGCCGCAGCCGTTCAATTCGCTCTACCTGGGGCGCGTCAATCTGTGGTAACACTTTGCTGCCTCCGGCTTCCTGGGCCGCTGGCGGTGCTTCCGGCACAGACATGGGGGTATCAACCGGAAAATCTTCAAATGCATTCGCTCGTTCACGTTTGCGAGCAGGCATCGTCTTCCTCCCTTCTTAGCGATTGGCGTGCCCGCGCCGCGTCGAACTGCCCGCGGTGTTCGGCGGCGCCTGGGTGATGATCCGCTCCACCACCTGAGCATATTCTTGCGTCGGGCGCGAGCTAGAAGCAATCTGGCCGGGTTTGCGCGTACGCGGCGGCCGATAGGTGAATACATCCATATGACTCGAATGCGCGTAAGCCAGGTCAGAAGATTTGTGGATCGTCGGAAAAACCGCCGCACCGTAGCGTTTATTCAACTCTTCCAGAATCTCCTGGGCCTCGCTGCGCTGTTCCTCGCATAAGGTCGGCAGATACCCCATCACTTCCAGATCCGGGCGAAAATGCATCCGCACCATCTCAATCGTGCGCTGCAGCTCGCGCAGCCCCGAAACGCCCAAATAGCTGGTCTCGACGGGAACCAATACGTGCGTTGCCGCTACCAGCGCATTCACCACCAGGTCGCCGATGGTCGGGGGAGTGTCGATCACGATGTAGCCAAACAGGTTTTGGATCGGCTGTAATGCGCGCGCCAGGCGAGTCTCATTCGCCATCAGGGTAGGCAGCAGCCGGGCCGCATCTACCATCGCCTGCCGGTTCGAAGGAATCACGTACAGGTTGGGGTGATGATCCGAGCGCTTCACCATGCGCTGTGCCGAGGGTGGGGGAGTCTCAATCAACAGCGCCGAGAGCGTGTCTTTGACCGCGTCGGCTTGCTGATAAGCCACTTGCTGTGCATACGATACCGCCAGCAGTCCGTGACCCTGTGGGTCCATATCCACCAGCAGCACCCGACCCAGTGGGCCGGGCGTCTCTGCCAGACGCAGCGCCAGCCCCGCTGCCACGTTTACCGCGGTAGTCGTCTTGCCTACCCCGCCCTTTTCATTGGCAATCGCGATCGTTATAGCCATAACATTTCCCCTGATTCTTGCCGTATGGGTCTAAAATGAATCATCTTTCATCTTTCTATTGCATCTTAGCATAATTCGGCTTCGCTTTCAACAATTTAAGCTAATTATGCTATTTATTTCCAAAAGTTACGCTAACTCTATTGTATTTAAACCGAAATGGTGTAACATTAACACTGATACGGAGGAATAAATCTATGTTAGATCCATTGAGCGATGAAGAATGGCGGCTCGTGCGCTTAGATCGTTTGGGCCTCAAAGAAGATCCTTTCAAACTATCTGCCGATCCACGCTACCTCTACCTGGGACCAGAACACCTGGCGGTTTACCGCCAGGCCCAGGCCGTCATCTCACGTCGGCGGGGGCTGGCCCTCATCACCGGAGACATGGGCATGGGTAAAAGTTCGCTCGCCCGCCGGCTGTATGACGTCTACGCTTCCGAACAAAGCCTCTCCATCTGCTACATCCACACGGCCGCTTTTCGCTCGGCCATGGATGGCGCTCGCCAGATCTCTAACGCGCTGGGCGTTCCACCTCAGCGCAGCTTCCAGCGCCAGATGGAAGGCCTCGAACAGATGATGGCCAACGCCTATACCACCAGTCGTAACGTCGTGGTGATCTTGGATGACGCTCAGTTAATGAACAGCGAAGCCCTCGAAGTCCTCCATCGCCTCTACAACTTCGACTACGACTCCAAGGTCGTTCAGGTCCTGGCCTTTGGACAAAGCGAAATGACTGCCTTGTTCGAGACCAACCGGGCCGTCAACGCCAGAGTTTTCGTCCGCCTGGTGCTTCCTCCGCTTACCCTCGCCAGCGCCCTGCAAATGGTCTTCTTCCGCTTGCGCGTAGCAGGTCGCAACGAACCACTGATTAACGACGATGCCTTCGAACTGCTCTACGAGAAATCTCAGGGTGTGCCGCGTGAGATCATCCGCTTATGCGCCCTGGCGACCGATGTCCTTCTGCATAGTGATGAATCGGTCATCAATCTCGATATCGCCCGCGAGGTGGTGAACTCATGAGCACTCCCAAAAACACCTGGGTTCAATTATATCAAGCCCGCCAGGTTAAGGCAGAAATCCCTGAATCGCGCTCGCCGGGCCGCCCGCCTTCACCCATTCCCCGCCGCAAAGTCGGATTGACGCTCTCATCCGCTGAAATTACCGAGCTGGAGGCCTGGCAAAGCCGTCTGACGGCCCTTATGGGCCGCAAAATCTCCACCGGTGAGACGGTCGGCATCCTCACCCGCATTGCTTCTGCCCGCCTGGCGCGCCTTGGCCCCGATTCGTATGCCTCGCTGGTCGAATTGGTCGAGAAGATGATCGGAGAAGGGTAGGGTTTTGAAGATATTTTCTTCCAAAAATAGGGGATATTTTTGGAAGAAACAACCACCGGGTCGGTGTGCACTCTGGTTTGTTCGCCCCGGCCCGCAAGCTCAGATGATGGATTCGGCAGGTTGTCTCGTCCCCTGCCGTGGAGGAATACCCGCCATGCCCGTAGTGCCGTCTGTTTTGTGCAGGTTCTCGTCAGCCGCCCGCCGTCTGAAGGTCGGGCCTGTTAGCTGGCAAACGGCGCAGTGCTTACAACCGGGCGCGTTCACCGGCGCATCAGCCGCCCAATGAGGATGGAGGAAGCAGGCCGCCCTGTTGTACCGCCTGCGCTCCTCGCAAATGGTATGGATACAGTCACTGCAGATCCCAAAGTGATAAAGGTGGAACGCCCCGGCATCGAAGAAGCCTGGCAGATGGCTTCTCAGCAGTTGCGCATGGAAATGCGCCGTGTAGATTACGAAACCTGGGTGGCCCCCCTCCGCCCTTTGGGATTTTATGATGGCGTTTACCGCCTGGGCGCTTATAACCGCTATGGCCTCGATTGGGTTGAGAGCCGCCTGCGCAGCCGCATCACCAGCCTGCTAGAGGGTATTCTCCAACAGCCCATTCAACTGAAATTTGGGATCATCGGTTCCACTGCCGAGCCGCCCGCCATAGACCTCCCGGCCCCGTCCGATGCGCCCGCCGTTGAACCGACCTCCGCAGTCACTGCTGAAGCCCCGCCGGCTCCTGCCAACGTCGCCGCCGAACGCAAAAAACGCGCCGATGCCGCCCCGTTGGGGGAGGGGGGCAGTGCCCGCAAGGTTCAGCTCCAGCGCGCCTATGGCACCGAGCGCGCCCGTATCGTACAGCCTGAGCGCGGCATGTTCCTTACCAATTATCTGTTCGTCCATTGGCTGCCTCTCCTGGGTCACTCTGCCTTTGCCGCCATCCTGGCCGCCCGCTCCTTGTGTTACTGGAACCCTATGACCGGCGAACTGCGCAACATCATCGAAACCGATATGTCTGAACTCGCCCGCCGCGCCAACATCAGTCTTCGCACCATCAAAGAAGTTCTCAATAACGACCTCGTCCGCCGCTACTTCCTCCGGTATAAAATCCGCCGCATGATGACCTCTAACGGCGTCCGCACCGCCGGCATTCTCCTTCAGGTGCGCATGGATGACCCCCTCACGCCCGAAGATCAGGTCGCTCACAACCTGCCGGAAGAAGAACATTGGTATACCATTGATGTAGAAGACGAGGAAGGATAAAAAAACCGCCGACCGTGATCGGGGTTTTCTGTCAGGCGTATTATGTTCTACGGCCTTTAATTCACCATCGCCATTGCGCTTGCCTGCTCATCGCTCACTGCCAGCACATCGGGCAGCAACGCTAGTTCTCGCCGGTATAGGCGCTGTGCCAGCGTCAAAAGCTGTTGGGCGCTCTCTGCCTCTAGCAAAGGTTGTTTTTCGTGTGCCGGAACCTGCAAGAGCGCCGCGGCCAGGTAGGTCAGCATCAGCGCATCGTCGGGGAGCTGTAAAGCCGCCAGGTTCGTATCAACGTGATACTCTTCGCCCTCTTTCGCCGCGTGATGCGCTAACACCTTCAGGTATTCCACCAGGCGCTTGCGCAGTACTTGCGCTCCGCGCGCCACTTCAATGGACGACGGCCCTTCCAGCGGCAGTGATTCAACAAACCCCGTCAGGTACGGTTGAACCGCCGCCAGGTGCAGGATGCGAAAGCGTTCATCGCCCACCACCGTCAGATGGATTATCCCATTCTCTTGCGGGTCTACCTTAATCACGCGCGCCGTGCATCCCACCAGATACGGCTCGGGTAGGGGACCAAAGGCTTCTTCGCCCCGCCGGATCAGGCAGATCCCAAAAATCTGATTGGTCTGCAAAACGCGCTGCAGCATGACCTTATAGCGGTCTTCAAACACCTGTAACTGCAGCGGCATGCCCGGGAACAGGACGGTATTGAGCGGGAAAATGGGTAATTCATACATATTGATTTTATTGTAGCCGCTCAGTGCGTTTTTACCAGTAAACATACAACCTTTGCATATCAAAAATTCATCAATAACTGCGTATAGATAATTAGAACTTTGTCACATCCTCGCCTTTCCTGTCATTTCCTCTTTAAACTTGTGTTCTTTATGCTTTGGAGGTGGAAAAATGACCCAATCCCTACCCCGTGTTGACCGCCCGCTTTTCCCCGATGGCTACGGCGTCCCTGCCGATCTCGACCATCTGCTGCCCTGGAGTTTTGTTCAGGAAAAGATGAACGCCGCCCGCAACTATTGGGTATGCACCGTCCGTCCAGATGGCCGCCCCCACGTCACCCCGGTGTGGGGGGTGTGGGTGGATGATACGCTTTACATCGAAGGCAGTCTTTCTACTCGCCGCGCCCAAAATTTGCTGGCGAACCCGGCCGTCACCGTCCACTTAGAAAGCGGCGACCAGGTCGTCATCCTCGATGGTCTGGCCCGCGCCGTCGCCCGCCCCACGCCAGACTTGGGCCGGCGCCTCTCGGCCCAATACCGCGCCAAATATGGCCCCCTGGGCTACGAACCTGACCCTAACGCCTGGGATCAGGGCGGCCTCTTTGCCGTTCAGCCCGTCACGGTGCTGGCATGGTCTCAATTTCCCCAAGATGCCACCCGCTTTCAATTCCCGTCTCCGGAGCGGAGTGCGTAGAGTCATCGCCATTTCTTAAAAAATCTCCCTACTTTTTTTCTACCCAAAATCTCGCCGAAAAATGGAATAAAAAACCCCTTTTCTGACTCCAGAAAAGGGGAAAAAGATTCTACTCGATTTCGTATAGCCTGTTAAAATCATTGCCTGTATCATTCCCCAGGGTAGGGGAGTGGCCTCCAGGGAACAGCCCGCTGACCTCTGCCAGCCCATCGGAATGGACTTAAACCCGCAAATAGCCAATCCGTTCAATCTGCTCCCGGCCCATCGGAATGGGCTTAAACCCGCAAATAGCTAATCCGTTCAATCTGTTCCCGGCCCATCCGAATGGGCTTAATCCGTTGACAGCCCATCTGCTCCCGGCCCATCCGAATGGACTTAATCTGTTGACAGCTCACTCGAATACGCGCAGTCCCCTTTCTTTGCACCGCGCCTTTTAATGTTTCACACCGTGAAACATATACCTCCCTTCTCGCCGCTCACCTTCCTCTACAATCATTGGCCGCCCGGCCCCTTACAGGCATGAACTTCCACCGTCACGTGCGCCAGGTTTTCCACCCCGGCCAACTGAGCCCGATATGCCTCCACCGCGCGCGGGCTTTCCGCCGCCAGTGCCACCGCCGCCGCGTACTGGAACGAGCTGATCTTCCACACGTGCAGGTCTACCACCCGCACGCCCGGCAGCGCCTCTAACCGTTCCAGAATGCGCCGGCCCGTCTCCTCGCCATCCGTGTGATCCAGCAGAATCTTCCCCGTATCACGCAGCAGGTTCAGCGCCCACCGCGCAATCACCCCGGCCCCCACCAGGCCCGTTGCCGCATCCAGCCAGTTCCACCCCAGCGCCTTCCCCGCCAACAGCGCCCCAATTGCCAGCAGTGAAGTCAGCGCATCCGCCAGTACGTGCAGGTACGCCGCCTTCAAGTTGTGATCTTCATGCCCCCTCGCGTGTTCGTGCGCGTGTTCATGCTCATGCTCATGCCCATGGCTGTGATTTTTCAACAGCCCCGCGCTCGCCAGGTTCACGGCCAGCCCCAGCGCCGCTACCCCAATCGCTTCATTGTAAGCAATCGCTTGCGGAGCCATCAGCCGTTCTACCCCCTCCACCGCCATCAGCAGTGCCACCACCAACAGCGCCACCGCGCTTGTATACCCGCCCAGCACCCCCACCTTACCGGCTCCGAACGCAAACCGCCGGTCGTGCGCCAGCCGCCGCGCCATCCTATACGCCGCCAGCGTAATGCCCAGCGCCGCCGCGTGCGTGCTCATATGCCAGCCGTCCGCCAGCAGTGCCATAGACCCAAATGCGCTCCCCGCGGCAATCTCCACCACCATCATGCCCGCCGTCAGCGCGATCACCCGCGCCGTATTGCGCTCACTGTCGGCCTCGTGCGTAAAATACTCGTGCTTGTGCTGCCAGGTTTCCAGGCCAGGCCCCGTTGTTTGTTCGATGTGCATACTCCGCTCGCTGTGTGCCTTTGTGTTAATCTCTTTTTTGATAAATTCCACCGCCGAAACACTGCGGCTGATGCGTATTATACGCCCTGCCCCACATAATCTTCGAAAAGCGCCCCAAGAACCTGAGAACATCCGCACTTCACAAGGTCTGCCGGGTGTGTCAGCGCCGGTAGTGTATAATTCCAGTATTAACCCGCTATGATCTACACCCTCACCCTCAACCCCGCCGTAGACCGCGAACTGACTGTCCCTTCTCTCGCGTATGACACCGTCTTGCGCGCCACCCACGCCCGCGTAGACTTTGGCGGCAAGGGCTTCAACGTCTCACGTCTGCTGGCCGGCCTGGGCGCGCCCACCACCGCCGTCGGCTTCCTCGGCGGCAGGGCTGGCGAACTCCTCCGCGACGGCCTGCTCGCCCAGGGCATCGGCGTGGATTGCGTCTGGGTGGATGGCGAGACCCGCACCAACGTCAGCATCGTCTCTCAGCAAGACGGTCACTACCTCAAAGTCAACGAAGCCGGCCCGCCCATCCCCTCCCACAAGAGCGCCGAACTGCTTGCCAAAATCACCGCCCTGGCCCGCCCCGGCGGCTGGTGGGTGCTGTCTGGCAGTCTGCCCCCCGGCCTCCCCGATGACGCCTACGCCCCCATCATCCAGGCCCTCAACCAGCGTGGAGCCAACGCCCTGCTCGATACCTCCGGCCCACCTCTCCGCCTCGGCTGTCTGGCCCGGCCCTTCCTCGTCAAGCCCAATGCTGAAGAAGCCGCCGCCCTCACCGGCCTGCCCATAGACTCGCCCGCCGATGCCCGCCGCGCCGCCGCCGCCATCCACGCCCTCGGCCCGCGCCATGTCGTCATCTCTTTGGGCAAACACGGCGCGCTCCTCTACGCCCCCACCGGAACCTGGCTGGCCCACAGCCCCCCCATCACCCAAAAAAACCCCACCGGCGCCGGTGACTCGCTCCTCGGCGCGCTTACCTGGGCGCTTGCTTCGGGATGCTCTCTGCCCCAGGCCCTCGCCTGGGGCGTTGCCGCCGGCGCGGCCACCGCCAGCCTTGCCGGAACGACCCTCGGCTCGCGCCCCCTCATCGAATCCCTTCTCCCTCTCGTCCGTATTGAGGAAATCTAACATGCGCTTTGCAGACACTTCCCGCGGCCGCCCATTTTCAAAAGACCCAGCCGTCGTTTGGTTTCAGAACCGCTATTGGTTGTACTATTCCAGGCCGCCCTTCGGAGACCGCCGCGCCGGCGGCTGGTCCATCGGAATCGCCGCCAGCTCAGACCTTGAAGTCTGGCAGATTGTCGGCGAGATCCTCCCCACCGCTGAATATGAGAAAAACGGCCTGTGCGCGCCCGGCGCTATCGTATTGGATGGGCAAATCCACCTCTTCTACCAGACCTATGGCAATGGCCCGCGTGATGCCATCTGCCACGCCGTTTCCGGCGATGGGCTGACCTTCCAGCGCGACCCCACCAACCCGATCTTCTCGCCTACCGGCGCGTGGAACTGTGGCCGTGCCATTGACGCCGATGTTATCGTTCATGCAGATCAACTGTGGCTTTACTTTGCCACCCGCGACCCGCAAATGAAAATCCAGATGCTCGGCGTGGCTTCCGCGCCGCTCGATTCAGATTTTGGCCGCCCCACCTGGACACAGCGCTGTACAGCGCCCATCCTCAAGCCCGAGCTTCCCTGGGAGATGGAGTGTATCGAAGCCCCCGCCCTCGCCCGGCACGGCGACCGCCTGTTTATGTTTTATGGGGGCGCCTACAACAACTGCCCCCAACAAATCGGCGTTGCCTCCAGCCTGGACGGCGTGAACTGGACGCGCCTCTCCGACCAGCCTTTTCTGCCCAACGGCGCGCCCGGCGAGTGGAACGCCAGCGAATCGGGACATCCATTTTTCTTCCATGCGCCCGATCAGCGAGATTATCTCTTCTTCCAGGGCAACTGTGACGGCGGCAAAACCTGGTACCTCTCTTGGGTAGAGATTGGCTGGCGCGGCCAACAGCCTTTTATCCTCTCCAGAGCCGACCTATAGTCCGTTCCCGGCCCATCGGAATGGGCGGCCCATCGGAATGGGCGGCCCATCGGAATGGGCTTAATCCGTTGACAGCCCGCTCCTACGCCCGTAATCCGTTCAATCCGCTCCCGAAATCCGTTGACAGCTCTTCTCCCCCCCAACCCGCGCGGACGGGGAAACCCCGCCCCTACGTCCGATTGCAATCCGTTCTATAATCCGTTCAATCCGTTCCCGGCCCATCGGAATGGGCTTAATCCGTTGACAGCCCGCCCCTACGCCCGTAATCTGTTCAACCCGCCCCCTCAAAACAAACTGCGTGGAATGCCGGGCTCAGCATTCCACGCAGTCCTTGCCGCATCCTCTGGCTGTTAACGATGGCCGCGGCCGGCTCGCGCCCTTACTTCACGTACTTATTCACCTCTGCCAGAAAAGCCTTCACTTTCTCTTCCGTCAGGCCCAACTGCGCCGCCTGCGGCAGACCAACAATTGCTTTCAGTGTCATCCCGCGCACCATCCCAATCATTGGGTTGGTCGAAACGCCCGGAGCGTATTGATCCAGCACCTTCTTCGCCTGCGGATCATCCAACAACGTGCTCAGTGGGGTATCCATAGTAATTGGCATCGTCTGATTTCCTCCTGATGGAAAGTCTGTCTAAAAAACTGGTTGCGCGCGGTCTGCGCGCCGCCCGCCAATGCCGCCGGCCCGGCCTAATCGGTAGAAGCGGGGCTGGCCTTGCTGGTCTCCGGCGCAGCGCCCCCTTCCATCCGCCCCGCCGTCCCCTGATACAATTCCCAGCCCTGGCTGAAGATCACCACCTGGGCCGCCAACAGCCAGAGGAAGAACAGGCCCAAAACGATGGTGACGATGCGGATGAGGTTCTCCAGGTTGCCCTGAAGGTTCATAAGCATGGCGCGCAGGTTCGCCATCGACGCCTTCGACTCGCCCAGCATCGCCTGATACTCCTGCAAGCTGGTCGAGATCAGGGCCACATTTGTAGACATCGTGTTCAGGTTCGCCTTAATCAGTTCCAGGTTGTCGTCAGCCTTATCTATATTAGCCGACATATCTTCAAATGTAGCGGGCATCTCCTCCAGGCTGGCCGCCAGTTCGCCCAGCGAGTCGGCCAGCGGCTTTTCGGGCTGGTAAGGCTGTTGGTTGGCCGGCACAAAAGCGCTCAACAGCGGCACGCCCGCCATCACCGCGCGGAACGTATCGAACGATTGAATAGCCCCCTCCAGCGAAGCCGCCGCCTGTTCCGCCGCCGCCAGCGAGTCTACCGCGGCCTCAAATGTGGCCGGCAGGGTCTGGCCTGTCACCTCATTCACCTGCGCCATCACCGGCTGGGTCTCTTCCACCGTCATAGCAGTAGTTTCCAGCATCTGCGCCAGCGCGTCCACGCTCTTCACCGTGGCCCCCAGCGCCTCGTGGGTCACATCCACGGCTTTCTGACTCGTGTCAATGCTCAAGATAAGCGTATCAACGGTATTCTGGAGCGAAGACGTCACCTGCGGCCTCGCGATCCACAACCCCGCCAGGCCGGTCAGGCTCAGCACAAGGCCGATCAGACCGGCAATCATCACAAACACTCCCAAAACACGGCGCAGAATGCCCATAGCCCCTCCAATGGGTAGATCGAATCAGAAAGAATATCTGGAATAGCTTAATTATATTCATTGTTGATTATCCTACCCCCATCCGCGCGCCTTCAAATGGTAGTATTTCAAATTTTGTGTAAATTGCAGGGCGCAGCCTGCAATTTACACAAAACTCGGTAAACGACCCTTCAAATTCTACTTGATATTTTTGATTGACAATCATTTATAAATCTTATATTATTTATCCAAATTGAATACTGTTTAGGTTGGATTTATCGTTAGTAGATGTGAGGTGTGCTGATGAAATGAGTTTCGGAGGCCCCTGTGAGAATGTTTGCTTCCTCGCAATCTACGCAGAGATCCAATCGGAGTTTCTTCATTGTAGGATCGGTGATCGCGGTTGTTGGGTTGTTATTAACAACCCGGGCGGTTTTTGCCCAAGGGGCTGACCCGCCCGAATATCGTGAATTTCCTGTCATTGGCAGTCGGGTAGCCATCTGGGTTACCAGTCAGGTCCATCTTAATTTCGCCGCCTTCATGCTCGGCGTGCCGATGTTCGCCCTGGTGGTCGAGTATCTCGGATTCCGCTCCGGCGACCGCCGCTACGACAGCCTGGCCCGTGAGTTCACCAAGCTCGTGTTGGTGGCGGCTTCTACCACCGCCGCTTTTGGCGCTCTCTTTACCTTCCTCCTCTTTACCCTCTATCCCAACTACATGAGCCGGCTGACCGACGTCTTTTTGCCGACCATGGTCATCTACCCACTGCTCTTCTTTGGCGAGATCTTCACCCTCTACCTCTACTGGTATTCCTGGGACTCCCTGAATACCCCGCGCGGCAAGCCCTGGCACCTGGCCTTAGGGCTTCTGCTCAACCTGTTTGGCACGGCTCTGATGTTCATCGCCAACGCCTGGCTGACGTTTGCCATCAGCCCCGAATCGGGCGGGAGGCCGCTCTACAATAACCTGGGTAACTTCACCGGCACGCTCTGGCAGGCCGTCAACAATACCACCTGGTGGCCTCTCAACCTGCACCGCACCATTGCCAACGTATCCTTTGGCGGGTCCATTGTAGGCATGTATGCGGCCATGCGCTTCCTCAACGCCAAAACCGACGCCGAGCGCGCCCACTACGATTGGATGGGCTACGTGGGCAATTTCATCGCCGTCATTGGCCTTATCCCACTGCCCTTTGCCGGCTACCTGTTGGGGCGCGAAATCTACGCTTTCTCTCAGCAGATGGGCGTGACCATGATGGGCGGCTTCCTTTCCTGGCTGTGGATTTTGCAGGCCATCCTCATCGCGGTGATTTTCCTCTCCGCCAATTATTACTTATGGATCGGGATGCAGCGCATCGAAGGCGGCGAGCGCTACCGGGGCGTGGTGAAGGCCCTGCTGGTAGTGCTGACGGTGGGGGTGCTGGTATGGGCTACGCCGCACAACCCGGTCGTCACGCCAGAAGAGCAGTCTCAGATCGGCAGTGCCTTTCACCCCCTGTTGGGGGTGTTGGGGGTCATGTCTGCCAAGAACACGGCCGTCAATATGATGATCCTGGCAACCTTCCTCAGTTTCCTGTTTTACCGGCGGGCCGGCAAGGGCCAGCCCCTGCCCTTTGCGCGGCAGGGCCGGGCCGCGCCCATTGTGCTGGCCGTGGTGGCGGCCATCTGCCTGGTGTTAGCCGGGTCTCCGGCGGTCTACGTTCTGCGCGAGGGCCTCGGTGCGACTTCGCGCCTCCTGCGCGTTC
>Ga0101944_10002088_pt1 | contig 34761 bp, 24 predicted proteins | sample DewCreD2012metaG_FD_75245 | JGI IMG/M metagenome (GOLD analysis project Ga0101944, IMG submission 75245) | Hot spring sediment bacterial and archeal communities from British Columbia, Canada, to study Microbial Dark Matter (Phase II) - Dewar... ... | reverse complement strand
TTGTCCGAGTCGCCGAAGCCGGGCAGGTCCAGCGACCAGCAGCGGAAGGCCGGGGCCAGCGCCGACGCCAGGTGCGCCCACATCTGCCGCGAGCTGCCCCAGCCGTGGACCATCACCACGTCCGGACCGTGGCCCTGGACGTCGTAGTGGACGGTCAGGCCGTTGAGATGAGCGATGTCAACAGTCATGGGCTGATTATAACCATCCGCCGCCGGCCTGGCGCGCATACTCCTCCGGCGTGTCAATGTCGCGCAGGATGGAGTCGCTGTCCGTCTCCACGCGCTCGAGCGCGCCCAGGGCCTGCACGGCCTCGCGCGGATTGGCGTCGGCGGGCAGGGCCATGATCGCGGGCCAGGCGGCGCGGTCGAACAGGAGCGGATGGCCGCGCCGGCCGGCGAAGAACGGGGCCGTCACCGGGGCCAGGGTCTCGCGCCAGCGCTGGAGCACGGCGGCGACCACGCGCGGCTCCAACTGCGGCTGATCGGCCAGGACGGCCAGCGCCGCCTGGCGGTCCGGGGACAGCGCGCGCAGCCCGGCCTGAAGCGAGCGCGCCATCTCGCCGGCGGCGAAGTCCGGGTTGAAGACGCAGCGCACGCGCGGGTCGGCGGCGGCTTCCTCGGCCAGCGACGCCTCCACGGCCGCGCGCTCCGCGCCCGTCACCACGATGATGTCGGCCACGTCGGTCCGGCGCAGCCGACGCACCACCTCCACCAGCATCGTCGTGCCGCCCCACGGCAGGAGTTGCTTGGGCCGGCCCATGCGCGTGGACCGGCCGGCCGCCAGGACGACGGCGGCGACGCGGGCATGGACCTCGCGCACGGCGTCCGGTTTGCGGGCCGAGCCGATCAGCACGGCTTCAACCCGCTCCGCCTGCCTGAGCAAGCGAGCGGCGACGACGCGCCCGACGGCCAGCGCCTCGGGCGTGTCCGCCTTGTTGAGCAGCGCGCAAACCCGGGCGCCGGCCGGGACGTTCTTCAGGCCGCCCTGCGGGTGCGCCAGGACCCGCGCCATGAGCTCCGGCGTCACCGGCTCGCCCGGCGCGGCGCCGGCCAGCTGGGCCACGATCTCGGGCCGGTGGATGTGGGCGGCGTCCAGCGGCTGGCCGAGCGCATCCAGGCCCGCAACTACCACGACCAGCGTGGCGGCCTCCGGGATGGCGGGCTCGTGGGCGGCCGGGGCCTTGAACGGCAGCGCGTGCGCGCCGTCGGCCTCGACCACGATAGCGGCGAGATCGGGGAGTTGATGCAGGTCCTCGATCAGGCCGAAGGTGACGCCGCCGGCCCGGTTGAGCGCGTGATCGATCGGGCCGGTGACCAGGACGTGCGCGTGCTTATCGAGCGCGGCGGCGACCGTGGCGCGCGCCGTCTCGAAGGCCGAGAAGTGGCGCGGCGCGCGCGTCACCTGGTCTGCGCCCAGGTGGGTGGTCGTAGTCGTGAGGACGCGCCCGCCGGCCTCAGCCACGTCGTCCGCCAAGCGGAACAGGGCCGTGGTCTTGCCGCCCGCGCCCGTCAGGGCGACGATTTCACCGTCGGAGAGGCGCAGGGCCTGGGCGAGGCGCATAAGCGAGGCGGCCGGACCGGGGAGGAAGGCCGAGGGTCACGGTTGAAAGGCCAGGGATGACGGGTCGGCGAACAAACGGCGGCCGGCCAGGACGGCTTCGAGCACGCCGCCGCCGATGGCGCGCGCCTTGTCCGAGATTGAGAAACAATATTCGCGCACGCCGCGCGGGTCAATGTCGCCGATCTTCAGGCCGGCGCTCACCGTCAGGCCGTCATGCAAGATCCCGCGCAGCACCCCGTCACACCGGGCGATGACGGGCGCGCCCGCCACCTCTCCGACGACTTCCTCCGCCCGGACCGGGTCGCCGATCTGCTTCACGGCCTGGAACACGCCAGCGCGCGGGGCGCGCAAGACGCGTTCGGGGCTCAGGCCGCGCACGGGTTCGGGCTGGCCGCTGTCCGACGCGGCCTCCCCCTGCCAGTAGACGCGGCCGAGGTGGTGCCCGCGCTGGGTCTCGACCACGGCATGACAATCGCGGCCAGCGCGGAAGCCGGGGCCGAGGGCGATCACCAGCGGCGCGTCCGTGAGGCGGGTGTCCAGCGGGCGCTTGGCCATGCGCGCATCGACGACGACGGCCGGGCGCAACCGGCGGATGGCGGCGCCGTCCGGGTCCACGATCACGGGGACCTCACCGGGCGCGACGCCGGCCAGCGGATCGGCGACCAGGCGGGCGGTGAGGCCCTCGACGGTGACCTGTCCGGCGTACACGGCCTCCGCCACCGCCACGGCCCGGCGGACGCACAGCGGCTGAGGCAATTCGGCCACCAGCACCTGAAAGCCGGCCTGGCGCAGGCGATGCACGACGCCGGTCGCCAGGTCTCCGCCGCCGCGAATGAAGATGAGGTTTTCGGAAAGGCGGGTCACAGGGCGGATTGTAACTCGTTTGCGCCGGGGGCAGGTCAGCGCCCCGCCTTCAGCGCCCGCAGCACCCGGTCCGGCGTGTAAGGGAAGGCGTCGATCCAGACGCCGGTCGCGTCGTGGATGGCGGCGGCGATGGCCGGGGTCAGCGGCAGGTACGGCATCTCGGCCATGCCGCGCACCCCCCACGGCCCGTTCGGCTCGGCGTGCTCGACGATCACGGATTTGACGCGCTCGGGCATGTCCATGATGGTCGGGATCAGGTAGTTGGAGAGGTGCGGCGTCAGCACGCGCCCGTCCTGCATAACGAAATTCTCGATCAGGGCGTAACCCATCGCCTGCACCACGGCGCCCTCGATCTGGCCCTCGATCTGCTGCGGGTTGAGCGCCTTGCCCACGTCGTCGGCGCAGACCACGTCCACCAGGCGCACGTGCCCGGTCTCCGTGTCCACCTCCACCTCCACCGCCTGGGCCACGTAACCGTAGGCGAAGTTCGGCTCGCAGCGCCCGGTCTCCGGGTCGAACGGCGTGGTGGCCGGCGGGCGGTAGACGTACTCGGCCACGGCCGGCCGGTCCTCGTTCTGCCATTTCTGGAGCGCCGCCTCGGCCGCGCCCTTGATGGCGTTGCCGGCCATGTACGTCATCCGCGAGGCGGACGCGCTGCCGGAGTTGCCGGTGACGGCCGTGTCCGAGACGACCAGCTCGACCCGCTCCACCGGCACGCCGACGGCGTGGGCCGCCATCTGCGCGAAGACCGTGTGCGCGCCCTGGCCGCAATCGGCGCCGGCGTGATAGACCACCACCCGGTCGATCTGGCCGTCGCCGTGAATCTCCACCCGGGCCCAGCAATTCTCCGGCGCGCCGAATGAGAAGCCGATGTTCTTGAACGCGCACGCGAAGCCGCGGCCGCGCTTGAGATGAGAGGCGCGGGGCTGAGAGCGAGGGGCCGGTCGCCAGGCGCCGTCGGCGCGCGTCCAGCCGGACTCTTCGGCGCAGCGCTCCACCACCGACCGGATCGTGACGCCGGCCGGGCCGCGCGTCCCCACCGACCAGAGCGAGTCATCGGTGAGGGCGTTCTTCAGCCGGATCGCCACCGGGTCCAGCCCCAGGCGCTCGGCCAGCTTGTTCATCTGCATCTCGGCCGCGAAGGCGGCCTGCGGCCCGCCGAAGCCGCGGAAAGCGCCGCCCGGCACGTTGTGCGTGGCGACGGCATACGCGTCAACCTTGACGTGCGGGATCTCGTACGGCCCGGTGCACATCAGCGTGGCGTTGCCCAGCACCTTGGTGGAGGTGTAGGCGTACGGCCCGGCGTCGGCGATCAGCTCGCACTCGGCGGCCACCAGCCGGCCGTCCCGCCCGGCCCCCCATTTGGCCCGGATGAAGTACTGATGACGCTTGTGGTGGCCGATGATCGACTCTTCACGGCTCCAGATGATTTTGACCGGCCGGGCGATCCCGCGCTGGCGCAGCCGCCACGCCGCCAGCGCGAGCACAATCTGCACCGACATGTCCTCGCGCCCGCCGAACGCGCCGCCGATGGCCGCGTACCGGACGCGCACCTGGTCCGGCGGCAACTGCAGCGCGTGCGCGATCTGGAGCTGGTCCTCGTGCGCCCACTGCCCGGCCACCACCACCGTCACCCGTCCGGCCTCGTCGATGTAGCCCAGGCCGGCCTCCGGCTGCAGGTAGGCGTGCTCCTGCATCGGCGTGTGGTACTCGCCCTCCACGATCACGTCGCACGCCGCCCAGGCCGCGTCCGCGTCGCCCTTGCGGATGCGGTTGTGTTTGAAGACGTTGCGCTCCAGGCCGGGCAGGATGGGCGGCGCGCCCGGCTGCATGGCGGCGCGCGGGTCGGTGATGACCGGCAGGTCCTCCCAGTCGATCTCAATCCGCTTCAGGGCCTCGGCCGCGATCGCCTCGGTCTCGGCCACGACCAGGGCCACCTGATCCCCCACGAAGCGCACGACGTCGGCGCCGTCTTTGGTTGAGCCGGGGCCGCACAGCACGGGCTGGTCCGGCACGATCAGGCCGTATTCATTGTTGGGCACATCCCGGGCGGTGAAGACGGCGACCACGCCGGGCAGGGCCTCGGCCCGCGCCGTGTCCAGGCGGCGGATACGGGCATGCGGGCGGCCGGCGAACAGGATCTTCATCCACAACTGGCCGGGCAGATCAATGTCGCCCGGATAACGGGCCTGGCCCGTGACCTTGCTGTGGGCGTCGACGCGGGGCAGGGATTGGCCGATCATGCGAGCGAGGCCTCAGCGGACTTTGCTCTTGTCGATCTTGCGCCGCACCGGCGGCGCATCCTTGGGACCGAGCTTGGGCGGGTTGACGAGCGCCCACACCAGGCCCGAGATGGCGAAGGCGATCAGGCTCAGCACGAGCGTGAACGCCAGCACGACCGGGTCAAACGTCAGCGTGATCCGGTCAATGAAACGCGGGAGGGTGATGCCGATGAGCGGCAGCGGCTTCGGCTCCGGGATGGCGTAATCGATCAGCGGGCGGATCGTCTGGCTGCGGATGCCGTTCTGGCGCAGCTCGGCCGGCATGGACGGGCTGGCGCGGACGAACCGGTCGACGGCGTCGACCAGGTACAGTTCCGCGAACAGGTAACAGCCCACGGTCAGGAACAGGAACATCAGACACCCCACGCCGCGCCACAGGGGGTTGATCTCCTTTTTCTTGGTGGTGGCCTCGCGCGGCCGATAGCCCGAGATGCGTCCCATTGTCGTCACCTCCCGTGAAAAGTCGCTTCGGCCGGGCCGGGCCCCGTCCGTCTATATAACGCGCGTGGTCTCAGGCGCGAGGCCGGGACACGGCCGCGGCGCGCCGCACGGCGTCGACGATCTTGTAATAGCCGGTGCAACGGCACAGATTGCCGCTCAGCGCCTGCTCGATGTCGCCCCGGTCCGGGTCCGGGCGCTCGGCGAGCAGCCCGGCGCCCGCCACCAGCAGGCCGGGCGTGCAGTAGCCGCACTGCACGGCGCCCGCCTCGACGAACGCCTGCTGGAGCGGGTGCAGCGCGCCGTCCGCGGCCAGGCCCTCCACCGTGACGATGTCCGCGCCGTGGGCGCGCGGCGCCGGCACCAGGCAACTCATCACGGCGGCGCCGTCCAGAAAGACCGTGCACGCGCCGCATTCGCCCTCGGCGCAGCCCTCCTTGGTCCCGGTCAGGCCCACGTCCTCGCGCAACAGGCGCAGGAGGGATTTGTGACCCGCGCCGGTCACCGTGTGGACGCGGCCGTTGATCGTGGTCACAATGGCGTCCGCCCCATCGCCCGCCGGCGCCGGCCGCGCGCCGGACGGGCCGGCCAGCAGCACCGGGCGCTCCGGCAGGGCGCCGCGCTCAGCGCCGGCCGCCATGGCCCGCAAGGCGCGCCTCACCAGCACCGCGACCATCTCCGACCGGTACTCGGCGGTGGCGCGCACATCGCTGATGGGGCGCGCGGCGGCGCGCGCCAGCCGCGCCGCGGCCTGGATCACGTCGTCCGACAGGGTCCGGCCGGCCAGGAACGCTTCGGCCTCGGCGGCGCGCACGATCGTCGGCGCGACCGCGCCCAGCGCCAGGCGCGCCCGCGTGACGGGCAGCGCCGGCGTGTCTGCGCCCGCGTCGCGCTCGAACTCCACCACCACGGCCGCGTTGACCACGGCGATGGCCTGGGCCCGGCGCAGGCCCAGCTTGAGGAACATCCCGCGCTCGTCCGGGCGCAGAGTCGGGAAAGCGATCTCGGTCAGGGCTTCGTCCGGCGCCAGGACGGTGCGCCGCACGCCGGTGTAGAACTCGCGCAGCGGCACACGGCGTTCGCCGCGCACGGACCGCAGCGTGACGACGGCGTCCAGGGCCATCAGGGGCGTGATGGTGTCGTTGGCGGGCGAGGCCGTCACCAGGTTGCCGGCCAGCGTGCCGCGGTTGCGGATCTGCGGCGCGCCCACTTCCCAGCAGGCCTGGGCCAGGGGCAAAGCGCGCTCGACGACCAGTTTGGACGCCACCGCCTGGTTGTGCGTGACGAGCGGGCCCAGATGGAGCCAGCCATCGTCGTCCAGGCGGATGTCGTCCAGGCCGGGGACGCGCGTCAGGTCGATCAGGACTTCCACGCCCGGGCGCTGGCCGCGCTCCAGCTCGATGAGTAGGTCGGTGGCGCCGGCCACCAGGCGCGCGCGCTCGCCGTGCTGCGCCAGCAACTGCAACGCCTCGTCCAGAGCAGCAACGCTATGATAGGTTTGCCACATATGCCACGATCAAGTCTGAGGAGGTGAGGCCGCTTCCGCTTCCACCGGCCAGCGCATGGGCTGCCCCGCGCCGCCGCGCCGCACGGCGATGATCTCGGCCAGCACGCTCACGGCGATCTCCTCCGGGGTCTCGGCGTTGATCTCCAGGCCCATCGGGGCGTGGACGCGCGCCAGCTGCTCGCGCGGGACGCCGCGCGCCTCCAGTTCTTTGACGGCGGTCGCCCAGCGCCGCCGCGATCCGATCACGCCCAGGTAGGCGTGCGGCACGTTCAGCAAATGCGGCAGGCCTTCCACATCTAGCGGGACGCCGCGGGTGGGCATGGCGATGTAGGTCTCGGCGTGAAACGGGAACGTGCGCGCCAGGTCCGCCATCGGCATCGGCAAATACTGATCGGCGCCGGGGGCGGCCTCCGGCGTGCAGAACTCGGCGCGGTCGTCGCTCAGCGCCACGCGGAAGCCCAGCCAGCGGCCCAGATGGACCAGCGCGCGGCCCACGTGGCCGGCGCCGATGACGAGCAGGACCGGGGCCGGGCGCAGCGGCTCGACGAAGACCTCGACCTCGCCGCCGCACACGCCGGGGTCGCCGGCGGCCGGCTCGGCCAGTTGATAGTGCACCAGCCGCGTCTGGCCGTCCCCCAGCGCCTCCCGCGCCGCCTGGACGACGCGCGCCTCCAGTTCGCCGCCTCCGATCGTGCCGGCGAGACGGCCATCCGCATAGACGAGCAACTTGCTGCCGGCGTGGCGCGGCACGCTGCCCCGCGCGCGGACGATGGTGCACAGCGCGGCGGACAGGCCCTGACGCTCCAGGTCGGCCAGTGTGGCAAACGAGACCCCGTCGGACATGTTCACCAAAGAGTTTACCATGCGCCTGTCCCGGCGCAAAAGAACGAATGCTCGTGGGCGCATTTGTCCATGATGGTCAATTCCCAGGCTGCCGTCCTCCTGTCGTCACCCAGGCCCCAGCCTGCGTTTATCCCGGCGAAGGCCGGAACCGGGGGTGAACTCCAGCCGGGGACCAGGATGAACCACCTATGCCACCGGTGGCTTGTTCTGGAGGCCGGCTTTCGCCGGCATGACGTTGGTAGATGGTGGCTACTAAGCGACACCAGCGCCCTAAGGCGCCAGAGTGATGGTCGATAAGACCACGTTATCCCCGATGGGTGAACCGGTTGCATCGAGCGCCGGCAGGCGCGCGCCGGTGCGTGGATCGTACACCACCACCTGCAAACGGTAGCGGCCGGGCGGCGCATCGGCCGGGACCGGCAGCGCATGCTCATCCACGACGACCTCGGGCGGGAGCCAGCCCGTGGTCGGCCGCTGGCCGTGGGCCGGCTCAGAGTCCGCCTGCGCCGCGAGCCGCCCCTGCTCATCGAGCAACTGGGCCGAGACGGCGTAGCGCGCGCTCATCGTCGCCAGCGCGCGCCAGACCAGGGTCACGTCCAGCCGGCCGCCGGGCGTCAGGATCTCGGAGTTCAGCGTGTAACCCGCCAGCTCCAGGCCATCGCCGAAGCGCGCGCCCACGAGCGACCCGATCTCGGGGAGGTCGAAACGGCGTTCGGGCGCGACAATGTCCAACCCGCCCAGGGCGACAGGCCCGGACAGGCGGCGGCCATCGGGCGCGCGCACGCTCACCTGGACCTCGGCCGATCCGGACGGGGCCCCGGCCGGCACAATCAGGGTCACCGGCTGGCGGACGGCCTGCCCGGCCGGGATGGGCACGCTGGCCAGGGACAGCGAGGCGCCCGTTGGGCTGACCAGGTCGAACTGGAACCTAAGATCAGGGACCGGAGACTGAACGCGCCAGTAGAGGACCAGCGGCACGGCCTCACCCGGGTGGACCGTCCCGCCCAGCCCGTCCAGACCGACCAGGTCCAAAGCGCCCAGCGCCGCGTGCAACGCCCGGGATGGGTTAAGCTCGGCGTCGGACGGCGGGCGCGTGGGAGGCGCCAGCGTCACGCGCGCGGCCTCGTAGTAGCGGCCAAGCGGCAGACCGCTGGCCTCGCGCACGTCCACCGCCGCGCCGCCGGCCGGATACGCCCCGATCATCAGCCGGTACTCGCCGGGCGGCGTGCCCGGGAACGGCGTCAGGGTATGCGCGTCGATGGCGTAGCCGCCCGCCAGCCAGCGCGTCGTCGGCTGGCCGCCCGGGTGCCAGGCGTCCTGCTGGCCGACCAGATGCCCATCGGCGTCCCACAACTGCGCCGCGATGCTGTAGTCATCGGCGGTTGGCTCGAAGAGGCTCCAGTACAACGTGAAGCGCAGCGGTTGGTCGGCGGGCAGCGGGTCCGCCGGCGGCGGATCGAAACCGATCAAATGCAGCGCGCCGCCGAAATCGAGGTCGAGCGCCCGCGCGGCGCCGGCCACGGCCGCGCCGTCGAAGCGGGAACGGCACCAGAGGTTGGCGCAGCCGTCGGCCCAGAAACGCGTGAGGGCAATAAGCAGTCCCAGGCCGAAGACGATGAAAAACGAAGGACGAAGGACGAAGGACGACGAGGCGTCAGCGGTCGTCGTTCGTCTCTCGTCTTTCGTCGTCGGGCGGCGCGACCGGAGCAGCAGGCCGGCCAGGCCGAGCGCGCCGAGGGCGGACAGCGCGAAGCCCGCCTGGCGGACCGGCGTCGCGGCACTGTCGAAGAAAACGCGCAGCGTATGCTCGCCGGCCGGGACGGCCACGGTCACGAAGCCGTGCGGGCCGGAGGCGCGGGCCTCGGCCGGCAGACCGTCGATTTCAGCCCGCCAGCCGGGGAAGAAAAACCAGCGGAAAACGGCGTCGAACGGCTGCGGCGAGGCGAAGCGCGCCTCGGCTTCCAGCCGCGCGGCGTTGAATTGCAGGACCGTCACGGACGGCGGCAGGCTGTCCGTCCCCAACCGCTCCACCGCGCCCGACGGCGGCGGGTCCGGCAACGCCTCGACGCCCACGGGCAGGAACTCGCCGGTGGAGGTTAATCCGAAGCCGCCCGATTCGATCTCGTAGTCCCGGATCGTCGCCAGCGTGGGATTGGGCGGAAGCTCAGCGGCAGGATAGCGGGTGACGAACGTCCAGGGGAGGGTGAGGAGGGCGGCGGCGAGGGAGATGTTGAGGGCGACAAGCCAGGCGAGGGGGAGCGGGTGAGTGGGTGAGAGGGTGGCAGGGTGGCGAGGCCCGAGAACGCTGACGGCGGCGGCGGCGAGGAGCGCGGCCAGAACCGTAGCCGGGCCGAGGAAGCGCCACGGGAACTGCATCAGGCGCAGGGGGCCGAGCGCCTCCCAGACCGGCAGGCTGGCGCGCGTGGTCAGGAACAACAGGCCGGCCAGCATCGCGGCCAGGGCCGCCACGCGCCAGCGGGCCGCCGGGTCCACATAGCGCCGCCAGAGCAGGACAGCCAGCAGCGGCAGCAACGCCTGCGGCAGGCCGAAGGCCACCGGGATCGCGGGCGGCTCCAGGCGCGGGTCGAACGTGAATGACGGCGCGAGCAACTGCGCGGGCGTCAGGAAGTAATTGCGAAAGTCGAGCGTCGCCGGCGTGGTCAACTCGGAGACCTGGACAAGATTCGTCTCCAGAAAAGCCGGCAGCCAGAAGAAGGCCGAGAGGGCGAGGCCGGTGAGCAGGAAGCCAGTGGCGAGTGATAGACGGCGAGTGGCAGATGGCCGGTTATTGTCTGTAGACGGATCAACTCGACCCCCTCTCCCCGGGGAGGCGGGCCGGGGTGAGGGCGAGCGAGCCTCTCGAATCAGGATCACCCCATCAATTCCCGACCACGCCAGGGCAAAGGCGAACGCCGCGAGCGAAGACAGGTTGTGGGTGAGGAACAGGACGGCGGTGAGCAGGGCGAGGCGCAGCCAGGCGATGACCGAGGGCGCCCGCAGCGCGCGCGTCAGGCTCCACAAGAGCCAGGGCAGGAGGGCGGTCGCCAGCGCCTCCGGGGCCGCGCCGCGGGCGAAGAGATTGAACAGCGTGTACGGCGCGAAAGCGTAGATCGCCGCGGCGGCCAGGCCGCCGGCCGCGCTCCCGAACCACTCCTCGGCCAGCGTCCACGCCCCCCACGCGCCCAGGACCAGCGCCAGGCCGAAGATGACGTGCAGGGCGGCCGTGAAGGAGAGGCCGAGCGCGTGCAGACCGACGCCGAGGTAATAGATGAGGGGCGCGTAGTAATGAAAAAGCGGGTAACCGTAGCCATAGACCAGGTCCGGCGAGAAACGCGGCCAGAGCTCGCCGTTGTCCAGCGACATCGCCAGCGCCGCCATCCGCAGCAGATGCGGCCGGCCGTCGGCGCTGCGCGGGAGCGGCTCGGACAACAGCGGCAGGAGGGCGGCCGGGACCAGGGCCAGCACGGCCAGCAGCGGCAGGAACGTTGTGGGACGGAGGCGCATCGCGAGCTAGGATACAACAAGCGGGCAGCGGATGGGAAACGGATAAACGGATTGGGTGCCTTCGCCGATGGTGGTCAATCTCCAGGCCGCCGCGCCTGGGCGCAACCATTTCCACCGTCGCCCCGGCGAAGGCCGGGGCCCAGAAGTTCCCGCTTTTCTGCGAGCTTCTGTTCCTGGATGCCGGCTTTCGCCGGCATGACGTTGGTTATGGGTGTCTGCCAGGCGGACGGGTCAGCCAAAAGCCCGAATGCACCCAACGGATTGGAACGGACGGCGGGGCAGCCGCGACCTCCTGGCTCGGCCAGCAGCCGGCTACGCCTATAATGGCGCTATGCCGTCGGATAATCGTGCTCTCGACCTCGCCTGGAGCTACAGTTCGACCTGCCGCTTGAGGCCCATATGTTGAACGTGTCGGAAGCCTGGCAGCACACTTACCCTGGCGCCTTGCAGGGCCTGCTGGTCATGCGCGGCGTCCGCAACCCGGACCGCCACGCCGCGCTGGACGACCACAAGGCGGCGCTGGAAGCCGCGCTGCGCGCGCAATTCGCGGGCTACGACCGGGCGGCCCTGAGCGCCTGGCCGCCGCTGCAGCCCTACGCCCGCTACTACGGCCGGTTCAAGAAAACCTATCACGTCCAGCTCCAGCTCGAGTCGGTGGTGTGGAAGGGCAAATCCATCCCGAATGTCGCCGCGCTGGTCGAGGCCATGTTCATGGCCGAGCTCAAGAACCAGATGTTGACGGCCGGCCACGATTTTGAAGCGCTGCGCCCGCCGCTGAGGCTGGACATCGCCGCTGGGGAGGAGCACTCTGTGCTCCTCGACGGCCGCCCGGAGACGCTCAAGCCCGGCGACATCTTCATGGCCGACGCCGAGGGCGTGATCTCCAGCATCCTATACGGGCCGGATGCCCGCACCCGGATCACGCCGGGGACGCGCCGGGCGCTGTTCACGGTCTACGCCCCGCCGGGCGTGGAGCCGGCCGCCGTGCGCCAGCACCTAGACGACATCAGCGCGTATGCGCGCCTCGTCGCGCCGCAGGCCGAAGTGGAGCTTCAGCACCTCTACGGCGCCAGGTGAGCGCACCCCGACCCGGTCAGCCTGAGCGCGCCGTCACCACGTCAACGTCACCTCGGCCGTCTTCTCGACCGTGAACGCCAGCGAGTAGAGGCCCAGCCCGGCCGGGACCGCTTCGACGGGCCGGCCCTCCACGCTGGCCGACCTGGGCGGCGCCGGCAGCGCCAATTGCATCTCCCCTTCCGACACGCGGCCCAGCTCGATCCGGAACGACAGTCGGCCTTCGGCCGCCTCCCACCAGGCCACCTCCGCCCCCTGCGAAAAGTGGAAGGAGGACGAGACCAGCGCCGGCCCGTTCGTCGCCGGCCGCACCGTCACCAGGTGGGCGCTGTGCGGCGGCATATCGCGGAAGACCAGCGGCTGGCCGGCCTCCAGGCGGGTGACGACGTTGTCCCAGAAATCGGCCACGAAGTGCGGGGCCGGCGGCAGGCCCAGGGCGACCGGATCGAGCCTGCGCGTATGCGGCAATTCGCCCCAGTTGAAAATCCCCAGCACCAGCCACTCGCCGGCGGCGCCGAGCAGCGGCAGCGTCAGCGTGTCCGGCGTCCGCTCCGCCAGCCAGCCGCGGGCGTGAGCGCGCGCCTGCAACACCGGCAGGAGCGCCGCGATGTAGCGGTAGCGCTCCGGGTTGAGGCGGGTCAGGTCGTCGGAGACCAGGAACATACCGCCGGACAGGGCGATGACCGTGGCCAGACTGCGGACCTCGGCCTCGGTCAGCCGCGAGGCCTCGTCGCGCACCAGCAGGCAGTCCGGGTCGTTCAGCCACCAGCGCCGGTGGAGCGGCGCCCGGCTGATGATGTTCTGGACCGCGTTGCGCGCGCTGACGAAACCCAGTTCGGACTCCACCCAGCGGCTGAACATGGGCGCCAGCAGTTCCGGGTTCCAGTTGGGCGCCACATCGGTGCTGATGCGCATGCCGTCCACGATCCCCACCGCCGGCCCAAGCGGGCAGCCGCAGCCGAGCAGGAACGTATCCGGGCCGGCCGCGGCGCGAATATCCTCCAGCGCCAGGCGCATGGCCTGGGCGCGGGTCAGGGTTGCGTCGTAGCGGCGGCCGGGCAACGCGGCGGCGTAGAGGAAGTCCAGCTTGAGATAGGGGAAGCCCCATTCCTGGACGGCGGTCTGGATCAGGCGCTGGGTGTGCTCGCGCACGCCGGGATGAGTCGGGTCCAGGGCATAGCACCAGCGCAGCCAGTTGAAGCCGGCGCTGACGCGCCGGCCGCGCGCGTCGCGCAGGAACCATTCCGGATGCCGGCGGTTGAGTTGCGCATCGGAGCGCACGATGTAGGGCGCCAGCCACAGGCCGGGGGTGCAGCCGGACGATTGGATCCGGGCCGCGAGCCAGGCCAGCCCGTGCGGGAAAGTGGGCTTGGTCTCGAACCAGTCGCCGACCTGGGCCTGGTAACCGTCATCGAGCTGGACAAAGTCCAGCGGCAGGCGGTCGCGCAGGCGCTCGATGGCGGACAGATTGCTGAGGATATCGCGCTCGGTCACGCGATCGTAGTAGTGATACCACGAGCACCAGCCGACCGGCGTCCGGACCGGGACCCGGGCCGCGTTCTCGCGCGCCACCGCCTCCAGGTACTCGGCCAGGGGGTCCGGGGCGTCCGGCTGGATGAACCCGGCGTAGGCCCAATCGGTGACGCGCTCACCGCCCGACGGCACCGGCACGTCGTCGCCGTGCGCGGCCAGGCGCAGGTAGGGCGAGCGCGCGTCGACCACCAGCGCCTCCAGGTGCCCAAACTGCTCGCGCTGGGCCAGGAAGCCCGCCACCAGCGCCGTGTTGTGCGTGCGGTCGCCCAGGACCGCAAACATATCGCTGGTGAAATGGCCGAGGCCATTGACCACCGGGTTGCGCAAGTTGAGGAACTTGGGGCCCTCCAGCCAGTTGAAGCGCGAGAGCGGCAGCGTCATCCCGGCCTGGAGCGCGCCCGTGAAACTCCAGGACTGGTAACCGTTGGAGAAGAAGGCCAGGTGGCCGACCTCCGGGTGGAGGTGAAGCGCCGAGACCGGAGGTTGGAGGCTGAAGCCCAGGCGCGAGCCGACGACGGCCAACTCCAGCTCGCGCAGGCGGAAAGGCCCCTCACCCCGGTTGCGCAGATGCAGACGCCAATGCAGGCCGGGGTGCGCCTCCGGCAGGACGAATTCCACGACAAGCTCCAGCGCCGTCAGGCCCGGCCCGGCCGGACGCAGCGCAGCGACGAGGCGGGACGCCGGCCCATGCCGTGTGTCCACGCGCTCCGCCGCAGAGACCTCGACGGCGTAAACGGCGCCCTCCCACTTGAGGCGCTGCCCGCCGGGGTCCCGCAGCGCGAAACCGACGCGCACGCCGCGCAGAGCCGGGAACTCGGCGCCGGCCGGACGCAGACTCCACAGGGCGGTGTTCGCGTCAAGGGCAAATTCAAGGAAGCGATTGGCGAGAGATGGCACAGGCCTGACGCACAGGCAAATCCCCAAAGTTGACTTGGGTATTGGACACGGATTTCACGGATGAGCACGGATTTCTTGGGCTATCTTCGGTTCCGTGAAATCCGTGTCTACGTATTCGGCCTCGTTTAAGGAACACACCGCACCGCTACGGCATCCAGTACACGCGGTTCTGCGCCGTGCTGGACGTGGAGGCTTCCACCCACGCGCCCAGGCGCACCAACCGGCCCAGATAGGCGGCCGGCCCCGACTGCGCGACCCAGCCGCCCAGGTTGAAGGGCACGATGCCGTCGGCCGGCAGCCACTCGCCATTGTAGCGCCGCGAGAGGTGGACGTGCGTGCCCGTCGCCGTGCCGCCTTCGCACGACGGATGCCCGATCGGGTCGCCCACCGTCACCACCGTCCCGGCCGGCGTCATGTCCTGCTCGGCGATATGAAAATAGACCAGCACCCAGCCCGTGCCCTCATAGCCGTCGCCGTCCAGGTCCAGGACGACGGTGGAATCGCCGCTGCGCACGATGACGCCGGGTGCGGAGGCGCGCGCGAACTCGCTGGTGCTGCCGCAGCCGGAGACGCCCGCCGGCGCGAAGTCAAGGGCTGCCCAGGGCACGCGCTGCCCCCAGGCGGCATGCGGGCCGCCGGTAAAGGTCCACGTCCGCCCCGGCTCGAAGGGCAAGGCCAAATCCGGCTGGGTCAATGCTCCCGGCAGGACATCGGGCGGGGACTGCCACACCTCGCCCCACAGGGCGCGATAGACGGCCGCGAAGCCGTCCGGTCCCGTGGCCTGCTCGAATGCCTCGCGCGGCACGAGCTGGGAGATCAGATAGTGCAGCGCCACGGTGCCGGCATTTTGATACGAGTCCACACGCACGCTGTACGAATCGGGCAGGGCCAGGGTGGTCAGCCGGCCGGTGCGCCAGGCGTAGTAGCCGTGGCTGAGTTGCTCGGCTACCCACAGCATCTGCAAGTACCAGTCCCGCGCGCTCCGGTCCGGGATAGGCCCAAAGGGCGCGGGCTGGGGCCGGGGGTCGGTCACGGCGCCGGTGCGCCATTCCATCAGCGCCAGGAAGAGCTTCGGGTTGATCGAATACTGCCGCGCCACGTACTCGAGGGTGCCGGCGGCGTCGCGCTGCTTCTGGTTGACGAAGGCGGACAGGGTTTTCACGCTCCCCGGCTGCTCACGCAGGTAGGCGGCCAGGTCGAAGCCCAGCTGCGCCGGCCCGTACACGAATTCGCTGTCCGGGATGATCTTGAAGGGCGAGCCGCCCAGCGGGAAGTAGTAGGCCGGGATCTCGATCGCCAGGCCGGACGGCAGGGTGGCCGTGGGCGGCAGGTCTGGGTTGGCGGCCAGGATCTCCTCGGCGGTGGTGTTGAAGCGCACGGCCAGCACGTCCACGTAGTCCCCGGACTGCGTCACGTACGGCAGCCGCTCGCCGGGGCCGAAGATCGAGCGCGTGGGCAGCGGGGTGGCCGCGCCCGGCGGGCGCGTCGGGGGCGCGCTAGTCATCGTGGGCGGAGGCGGCGTGGGGCGCGGGGTCGGGGCCGCCGGCGCGGAACAGGCGGCGAGGAGAATGACCCAGGCACAAGACACAAGGCGTACTGTGTGCATCGAGACTTGAGCCTTGGGCATTACCACCTGCACTACCTTCCCGCCGTGATCGCTGTCCAGCCGGCGGTGCAGGCGCAGGCCCGGATCGTCTGCCCGTCGCGGTCCAGGAACCCCTGATACTCGCCTTCCCCGGCCCGGGCCACCCAGCCCTCCAGGTTGAACGGCAGCACGCCGGCGGCCGGGATCCACTCGCCGTTGTACTTGCGCGCGATGTGGACGTGCGTGCCCGTGGACCGGCCGCCTTCACACGACGGGTGCCCCAGCCGGTCGCCCGGCTCCACAAACGTCCCCGCGGCGATGCGGTCGCGCTCAGCCATGTGGAAATAGAAAATGACCCAGCCCGTGGTCTCGCGGCCATCGCCGTCCAGGTCCAGCACCACGGCGCCGGGGCCGGCGCGCACCACCTGGCCGGCGGCCACGGCCGTCACCCACGTCTCGGAGAGCGCGCAGCCGCTCTCCAACGAGGCGGGCGCAAAGTCGAGCGCGGCCTGCGCCCCCCCGTTCTCCCACGCGCCGTGCGGGCCGCCGGAGAAATACCAGGTGGCGCCGCGCTGGAAGGGCAGGAGCAGCGGCGGCTGGGCGAGGTCGCCGGGGATGAGCGTGGGCAGCTCGCGCGCAAACGGGTCGCCGAACAGGCGCCGGTACGTCTCGGCGAAGCCGCCGGTCAGGGCCGCGTACCAGTCGTCGCGCCCGTACAGCCGGGAAAAGAAGTATTGCACGGCCACGGTGCCGGCGTTGAGGCTCGGGTTCAGGCGGCGCGTGGTCCCGTCGGCCAGGGTCAGCTCGGTGAGCGTCCCGGCGCGCCAGCCGTAGTAGCCGATGGCCAGCTGGTTGGCGGCCCAGTTGAGCTGCGGCGTCAGGTCGTCGCGATAGGGGTGCGCGTACCCCAGGGGCCGGGTGAGCGCCTCGCCCGACGGCGCGGGGTTTGTGACCCAGCCGCCCAGGTGCTCGAGCAGCGCCAGGAGCAGACGCGGGTTGATCGAGTGCTGCAGCCCGACCGCGGTTACCGTGTCCCCGCCGGCGCGCGTTGATCCGTCGACGAAGCCCTTGTAGCCGGCCAGGTAACCGCCCTGCTCGCGGGCAAAGGCCTGCGCGTCGAAGCCGGCCGCGCTGGCGCTGAAGACGAGCTCCGAGTCCGGGATGAGGCGCTCGGCCGGGCCGAGGCTGGCCGGGTCCAGCACGGCCGGGATGATGAGCGTCTGGCCCGGCGCCAGCGTGACGCCGTCGCGCGGCGCGGGCGCGCCCAGCGGAGCCTGAATGTCCGCCGGGTTCACGCCGAACCGGGCGGCCAGGGCGGCCAGCGTGTCCCCGGTGGAGGTGAGGTAACGCAGCACCGCGCCGCCGCCCTGCGCCAGGCTGCGCGTGGGCGTGGGCGAGGGCACCAGGAAAGTGCTGGTGGGCAGCGGCGCCTGGGTCCCGACCGGAGGCTCGGGCGTGCCGGCGGCCCCGCCCAGCGCCGGCCGCGAAGCGCCCGCCGTCGAGGCCGACGCGCCGGGCGCGGGCTCGCCCTGCGCCAGGACCAGCACGGCGATCATCAGGCCGGCCAGCGCGAAAAGCGCCACGGCGGCCAGCGCGCGGGCGCCTGGGCCGTCCGCGCGGCGTCCGCCCGGCGGGCGGCGGCGCACGACGTGGGTGAGATGGCGGGGACGTTCGCTCATCGGGAAATCTCGTTTCCGGGCGCGCGACAGTCGCAGGCTTCCAAAGATACACCGGCCCGGCTGAACGTGCCATCATACTCCCGGCCCAGGCCGGCCGCGACCCAGCCGTCGAGCGCCAGCGGGAGGGCGCCATCGGCGCTGAGCCATTCGCCGTTGTACTTGCGCGCCAGGTGGACGTGGGTGCCGTTGGAGATTCCGCCTTCGCAGGAAGGATGCCCGAGCCGGTCGCCGGCGGCCACAAAGGCGCCCGCCGCCACCCGGTCGCGCCGCTCGATGTGGAAATAGAACAGCGCCCAGCCGGTCCCCTCGAAACCGTCGCCGTCCAGGTCCAACACCACGGCGCCGTATTCGGAGCGCACCACCAGCCCGGCCGCCGAGGCCGTGACCCATTCGTCCGAGGTCACACAGCCTTCGGCGTCCGCGGGCGGCGCGAAGTCCACCGCCGCCCAGGCCGAGCCGCTGCCGTATGCGCCGTGCGGGCCGCCGGTGAAGGCCCAGACGCGGCCCGGCTCGAACGGCAATTGCAGGTCGGGCTGGACGAGGCCGGGCGGCACCAGCGGCTCGACGGCGAAACGGAACGGATGACCGAACAGACGCCGGTACGTCTGGTCGAACCCCCCCGCCGAGGTCGTCCGCGTCCACGCCTCCACGGTCAGCAGTTGCGCGAAGAAATGCTGGACGCCGACCGTGCCGGCGTTCAGGCCGGGATCGATCAGACGAAAGCCGCCGTCGCCGAAGATGAGCGCCACCAGCCAGGCCGCGCGCCAGCCGTAGTAGCCGCGGTTGAGCTGGTCGGCGGCCCAGCTGAGCTGGCGCATCAGGCCCTCGCGCAGCACCTCCACACGCCGCAGCGGGTAGACCAGGGTGTTGTCGTCCGGCGTCGGGTTGGTGACCCAGCCGCTCTGGTGTTCCAGCACGGCCAGCAGCAGGCGCGGGCTGACGGAGTAGCGCGTGGCCACCAGCCGCACGATCTCGGCGCCGGTCAGCGTCGCCCCGCTCCCGTCCAACAGCACGCCGGGCACGTCCTCGGCGTACGCCGCCAGGTAGCCGCCCTGTGCCTGAACGAAGCCCTCGAGGTTGAAGTCAGCGTCGCCCGGGCCGTACACGAAGGCGCTATCGGGCAAGAGCTTGAGCGCCGGGCCGCGCGCCGCCTGGTCCGGCAGCGGGATGAGCAGCACCTGGCCGACGAAGAGCGTGTCGGCCACGTTCAGGCCGTTGGCCTGAGCGATCTGCTCGGCCGTCACCCCATAGCGCGCGCCGATCTGGTTGAGCGTGTCGTTGCGCTGGACGGTGTACGCCTCCACCGCCTGGCGGTCCAGGAGCGAGGCGCGCGGCGGGTCAGGCGTGGGTGAACGCGCCACGTCCAGGGTCGGGCGCGGGGTGCGCGTGGGCAGGCCGGGGGCCACCGGCGACGGCGGCGCGATCTGGCCGACCGCGCTTGGGGCGGAGGCCGGCGTCTCCGCGGCAAAAGCGGGGCCGGCGCCGCCGCCGACCGGCGTGACGTTGCCGTAGTCGACGGCCAGGTCCGGCCGCGCGCAGGCCAGGACGGCCAGGAGGCACGTTACCAAGACCAGGGACAGAGGCGCCCACGAAGCACACAAAGGTGTGCTTGCATATTCATGAACCTCTTCGTGTTTTTCGTGGATCTCGTGTTTCAGACTAGGGTTTTTCTTCATGCAAAATGCGGTCGCTGACCTGGACCACGATCCGCCCAGCCGGGTCCACCTTGAGCGCCGGCAAGGGCTCGAGCGTCTTCAGGCTTTCGTCATACAGGTAACGGCACTCGCAGACCGGGCCCGGGCAGTCGCACAGGGTATAGGCGTTCTGCGCCGCGTCGCCGGAGACGCGCACCCCGAGATGATAGGTGCGGCCGGCCGCGGCCAGAGTTCCGTTTGGAACCTCGCGATAGATGGTCCGGCCCAGCGGCAGCGCGGCCCAAACCGAGGCCGCCGCCGCCAGGAGCGCCAGGAGCAGCAGCGCGCCGTCGCGGCGGAAGCCGGGGCGCTTCACGATGGCCTGCGGAACCCAGTAGAACAGCGCCGTCAGCGCGGCCAGCACCACCAGGATCGAGGCCGGCAGCGCCGTGTAGTTGTAGACCCACACGAAGCCGTACACCACCGCGCCGCCGTCCGGCGGGAACGCTGAAGTCAAACGCAGCCCGGCGTACACGCCCGCGATGACCACGCCCGCCAGGGACGTGATGAGGCTATAGTCAATACGTCGCGCCGTCATGCGGGTGATTATAGCGCGGGCGAGGCCCTGCCTCGGGTCGCTGAGGTATAATCTCAGCGCCGCTGAGGGACTCGGCGGCGTTTTCGTCGCAGCGCGGCCCCGAAGACAGTTTCGTGCGGCTTCGCAACGCTGCGCGGGCAGAGATCACCATGCGCCAGTTAGTCGAGTGCGTGCCCAATTTTTCGGAAGCCCGCCGCCCGGAGGTGGTGGAGGCCATCGTCGCCGCCCTCGAGGCCGGCGGCGGCGGCGAGGCGCAGATCCTGGACGTCAGCTCGGACGCCGATCACAACCGGACCGTGGTCACCCTGGTCGGCACGCCGGCCGGGGTCGAGGCCGCGTTGTTCGCCGGGATCGCTAAGGCCGCGGCTCTGATCGACCTCCATCAGCATCGCGGCGAGCATCCGCGCATCGGGGCCACCGACGTGGTGCCGTTTGTGCCGCTGCGCGGCGTGAGCATGGCCGACTGCATCGCGCTGGCCCGCCGGCTGGGCGAGCGCGTCGGCCGCGAGCTGGGCATCCCGGTCTACCTGTACGAGGCCGCCGCCACGCGCCCGGAGCGCGAAAACCTGGCGAACATCCGCAAGGGCGAGTTCGAGGCGCTGAAGGACGAGATCGCCACCCGCCCCGAGCGCGCGCCGGATTTCGGCCCGAAGCGCGTCGGACCGGCCGGCGCCACGGTCATCGGGGCGCGGCCGTTCCTGATCGCCTACAACCTGTATCTCAACACCGGCGACGTCGCCGTGGCCGAGAAGGTCGCCAAAGCCGTGCGCCATCTGTCCGGCGGCCTGCGCTTCGTCAAGGCCAGGGGCTTTCTGGTGGACGGCCAGGCGCAGGTCAGCATGAACCTGACCGACTTCACGCGCACGCCGATCGCCCGGGTCCAGGAGGCTGTGCGGCGCGAGGCCGCGCGCCACGGCTGCGTGATTACGCGCGCCGAGCTGGTGGGCCTGATCCCACAGGCGGCGCTGGTGGACGCCGCCCAGTGGTATCTGCAACTGGACAACCTGACGCCGGACATGATCATCGAGAACCGGCTGGCGGAGCTGGGCGAAGCCGAGGCCGAGCCGGACGAGACCGCTTTTATCGAGCGCCTGGCTGCCGGCACCGCCACGCCGGGCGGAGGCGCCGCCGCTGCGTACGCCGGCGCCATGGCCGCCGGCCTGGTGGGCATGGTCGCCCGGCTGACGCTGGGCAAGAAAAAGTACGTCGAGGTCGAAGCCCAGATGCAATCGGTGCTGGAGCAGGCCGACAAGCTGCGCGCCGACCTGACGGCGGCCATCGCCGCCGACTCGGCGGCCTTTGACGCCGTCATGGAGGCCTTCCGGCTCCCCAAGGCCACCGACGAGCAGACCGCCGCGCGCGCCGCGGCCGTCGAGGAGGCCTACGTCCACGCGGCCGAGGTGCCCATGCGCGTGGCGCGCGACGCCGTCGCCGTTTTGGGGCTGGCCGCCATCGCCGCCGAGCAGGGCAATGTCAACGCCGTCTCCGACGCCGGGAGCGCCGCCTACCTGGCGCGGGCCGCGCTGTCCGGCGCGGCGCTCAACGTGCGCGCCAACGCCGCCGCCATCGCCGATCGAGACACGGCCAATACCTGGCTCAAGGAGATCGCCGGGCTGGAGGCGCGCGCGGCCGAGATCCTGTCCGCGGTCGAGCACACGTTGCGGGTGCGCCAGTAGCAAGTAGTCGGCGGTAAGAGCGCGGGTCGTCATCGCTTATGGGTTTGAGAAAGTCGTCGGTTGGCCGTTGCGTTCAGGTGATCGGAATTGGGGCCCTGGGACTTCTCCTGACGGCGTGCAACGCGCCCACCAGCGCCGCCTCGGCGCCTGATCCCACCGCATTCATCGCCACCCGCGTCGCCGCGGTGCTCACCGAGACGGCGCCGACCGAGCCATCCCCGGAAACCGCTGCGGCCCCGGTCGATGCCCTGGAGTTCGCCACCGTCACGCCCATCCGGACCCCGCTCGTCCTGCCGACGGCCGGCGCCACGGTTACGCCGGCGCCGGAGGCCGAGGCCCCGCCGGCGCCCTCCACCCCCTGCCCCGACCAGGCCTGCGCCTCGGCCGCCGAGCACTTCTGGCTGGAACGTCCGGTGCCGCCCGAGGCCATGATCTACCCCGACCGCACCTACGCCTACGGCTCCACCCAGCAGGGCCTGCGCGAGCCGCATCACGGCGTCGAGTTTGTGAATCGGACCGGCACGCTCGTGCTCGCCGCCGGGGGCGGCCGCGTGGTTGTGGCCGGCGACGACAGCCAGACGGCCTACGGGCCGGCGACGCGTTTCTACGGCAATCTGGTCGTCGTGGAACTGGACGAGACCTACCACGGCCAGCCCGTCTTCACGCTCTACGCGCACCTCGCAAGCGTCCTGGTGGAGGCCGGCCAGCGGGTGGAGGCGGGGGAGACGCTCGGCGCCATCGGACAGACCGGCGTCGCCATCGGCCCGCACCTGCACTTCGAGGTCCGCGTCGGCCAGAACGCGTACGCGCACACGCGCAACCCGGAGCTGTGGTTCAGGCCCCTGACCGGCGCCCGCCAGCGTCCATACGGCGTCCTGGCCGGCCGCGTGACCGACCTTAATGGGAACCCGTTGTACGACCAGACCATCGTCATCCGGCCGCTCGACGTGCGCGAGCCGACGCGCGCCAAGTACATCACCACTTATGCGCGCGAGACCCTCAACGGCGACGACGTCCTGCAGGAGAACTTCGCCATCGGCGACCTGCCGGCCGGCACCTACAGCGTGGCCGTCAACACGACCCGGTTTTATCAACAGACCATCACGGTTGAGCCCGGCCGGCTGGCCTGGGTGACGTTCACGGTGAACCCGCCGGCGCCGACCGAGACGCCGGTCCCGTGAAGGCGCAATGCTTAATGCGCAATCCTCAAGTGCGCCCGTGATCCGCCCAGGACCTCGCCTGCCGGCCCTGTGCCTTCTGCATTGCGCCTTGTGCATGCTTCTCTCGGCCTGCGCCTCGGCTCCTCCCCAGGCCCCGTCCCCGCCCGGCCCGGACCCGACCGAGTTCATCGCCACGCGGGTGGCGATAGCGCTCACGGAGAGCGCCGCGGCCGAAGCCGAGCTGACCGCCCGCGCGCCAACCGCCGCTGCGCCCGCCTCCGCGACGCCGGCGCCGACGGCCACGGCCGCGCCAACGGCGACGGAGACGCCGGCGCCGACCGCGTCGCCCTCGCCCACCCCCTTCCCCACCCTCGACCTGGCGCGCTTCCCGCGTCCGCCGGAGGTCTTCGCAGGCGAGCCGCACTTCTTCTTTGGGCGCCCCATCGGCGCCGGCGGCAATGTTTTCGTCGCCTCGTCCTATCGCTACGGCTCGACGCTGCAAAACGTCCTGGAAACCCATCACGGCGTAGAATTCGCCAATGCGCTGGGTGTGCCGGTGGTGGCCGTGGCGCCCGGCGTCGTCTACTATGCCGGCGATGACGCCGGGCGGCAGTTCGGGCCGCAGCTCAATTACTACGGCAACCTGGTCGTCTTACAGCTGGCGCAAACCTGGAACGGGCGGCCGGTCTTCGCGCTGTATGGCCATCTGGACGCCGTGGCGGTGGTCCCCGGCCAGGCCGTGGCCGCCGGCGAGCTGCTGGGGACAGTGGGCGCGACGGGTGTGGCGCTGGGCGCGCACCTGCACCTGGAGACGCGCCTGGACAACGCCGACTCGTATTGGGCCACGCGCAACCCGGAGCTCTGGCTGGCCCCGGCCGCCGGGCGCGGCGCGGTGGCGGTGCGCGTGACGAACGAGCAGGGCCAGTATCTGCCGGGCAGGCGCGTCACGTTCCTGTGCTCGGACGGCGCGCCGCGCTTCCTGGACACCTACTGGGATCCCGGCGTGACGCCCGACGACGTCTACGGCGAGAATGCGGCCATGACCGATGTGCCGGCCGGGTATTGCCGGTTTGAGACGATCCTGGCCGGGGAAACGCTCGTCCACGAGGCGACCATCCAGGCGGGGACGGTGAATTTTGTGTGGCTGTCTCCCGGGCGGTGATCAGTGGTCAGTCGACTATCCCAGACGGATCACTGACCACGCTCTCGCCAAACCACTTCACCTTCAATGCCGTCAGCGTCCCATCCGCTTCCATCTCGTCCAGCGTGCGCTCGAGGACCGCGAACAGCTCGCGGCTGCGGCTGCTGACGGCGATGGCGTACGGCTCGGGGTCCACCGGCGGCCCGGCCAGGGCCAGCCCCGGCTGACCCTTCAGGAACTCATAGGCTGTGACCGCGTCCACCAGCGCGGCCTGGGCTTCGCCGGCGGCCAGCGCGGCCAGGGCCTCCTGCGCGGTCGGCTTCGCCAGCACGGTCACGGCCGGCGCTTCGCGCGCCCAGCGCCGCGCCACCACATCGCCGCCGGCTCCGTACTCGACCGCCAGCGTCCGCCCATTCGCCCAGCTCAACCAGCTTCGGTCATCCGTCGCCTGAGGTCGGTCCTCGGCCCTCGAGACCACCACCGTCCCGGCCGTGAAGTACGGCCGCGTGAACCAGACCTCTTTCAGGCGCTCCGGCTGCGGGACGAAGGCCGAGATCACGGCGTCGTCGCGCCCGGCGACCAGGGCCGGCAGCAGCGCGTCGTAGGTGAGGTTGTCGTAGTCCACGCGCACGCCCAGCCGCCGCCCGAGCTCGTCGCCCAGGTCGATGTCGAAGCCGAACAGGTTCCCGTTCCCATCCACGGCCGAGAAGGGCGGATAGCTGGCGTCGGTGGCGACGACGATCACGCCACGCGCCCGGATGCGCGCCCAGGCCTCGTCCTCGGGTTGAGCAAAAAACGCCAGACTCCCAAGGCCCAAGCCCAACGCGGCCAACCCGAAGAGCGCCGCCAGCCATCTTTGGGAATTGGACATTGGAAATTGTAGTTTCATTCCTGGGTCCAATCCCGGATCGCCTCGTAAATCGGCTTGGCCGTGAACTCGGGCGTCACCAGCGTGAAATAGTCGCCGTAACTGCGCTGCGGCGCCGGGTAGCGGAAGGCCCACAGGCAGACCGCCGGAACGTCCGGCCAGTGCGCCTCGGCCCACTCGAACGCGCGCAGCGTGTACTCCACGCGGGCCAGCGGGCGGACGGCGTGCGTCCAGCGCGGCGAATCGTTCCAGCCGGACTCGGTGATGTAGATAGGTTTGGCCGAGTCGCCGTTGGCGTTCATGATCGCGCGCAGCAATTCCACGCGCCGGAAGTTAAGCACGTCCGGCGCGGGCGGCTCTTCGGGCGGGAACTTCAGGCCGTAGGCGTGCGCGGCCAGGGCATCGAAGTACGCGCCGGCCCCGGCCGCGTACAGGCGCTCCAGGTAGATCAGGTCGTTCAGGGCCAGCTCGCTGGTCGCCGGCTCCAGGGTGGGGGCCAGCGCGCCGCCGAGCACCACCACCTCCGGGTCGGCCGCCTTGGCGCGCGTGTAAGCCATTTTAAGCAGGCGCGCGTAGGCGCCCGGGTCCACCGGCCGGAAGCCCCATTCGAGCGTGACGTTCGGCTCGTTCCAGATGATGACGTGGCCGACGCGGCCGCGGAAATGGCGGACGAACGCGTAGACGTAGTCCGCGAAATCCGCAAAGCGCTCCTCGGGCAGGAAGGTGTCCACGCGCTGCGCGCCCTCGGCCGCGTCCCCGCCCGGCGGCACGCGCGCCCAGGCCGGCACCAGGCCGCCCAGCCGCGCGATCACGGTCAGGCCCTGGTGGCGGGCGAAGTCCACGCGCATCTCGGCGTGCGTCCAGTTGAACTGGTTGGGCTCGCCCTCGTGATAGGCCCAGGGAAAGTACTCGACCAGGGTCGGCGCCCCCATGGCGCGCACCATCTCCAGCGTGCGCAGGACTTTCCAGGGCTCCACCTCGTCGGTCAGGCGGGTGTGGGTGCAGACGATTGGGTGCTGGGTCCGCACGACCTGCGGCGGGCCGGGGACGACGAGCGGCGGCGGCGGCTGAAGCGCGAAGCAGGCCAGGACCAGCAGCAGCGCGCGCGCGCCCCAGCCCCGGTATCGGCGCATCCGTTGGACCACCTTCATCGCCAGGCAGAGCGCAGCCGGGCGGCGCTCAGGGGTAATGGACGGTCAGCATGTAGTCGCCGCCGGTGTACCCGGCCGGGGTGACAATCACGAGGTAATAGCGTCCCGGCTGCACGGCGACGACGTTGAGTTGATAGGGCGGCGCGCCCGCGAAGCCTCCCGGAAGCGGCTGATTGCTGCGGTCGTTTCTCACCTGGACCTGAGCCGGGTAGATCAGGTTGCTCACGTTCACCGAGATCGTCCCCGAGCCAGACGCATCGAAAAAGAAGAAATCAACATCCAGATCGCCTTTGTTGCCGCCGCGATACGCGCGGCCGCGTTCCAGGGGTCCATTCGCTTTGGCCTGGGTGTCATTCGACTCGCGTTCGGTGTAGGGGCTCATGATCGACGGCAAGAACACGCGGCGCGGGTTGTCGTCGAGGATGGTGATCGCCATGGCGCCCGGCGAGCCGACCGTGGCGCTGAGCGGCTGGCTCAAGGTCACGCCAAACACCCGGTCGCCGTAGTACTGGCCGTCGTTGACCAGCGTGAGCGTGGTTGTCTGTACGGTTTGCCCGGGCGGAAAGATGAGCGAGCCTGTCCTGGCCACATAGTCCCGGCCGGCCAGCGCCGTGCCGTCGGCGGTGCTATACCGCACAGTGGCGGTGACGCCGGATACGGTATCGAGCGTGGCCGTCACCACCACGCTGCCGGCCGATTTCAACACGCTGGCTTCGCCGCTGGCGACGGTGGCCACTGGCGGAGGCTGGGCGTCCAGCAGAGTCAACACGCCGGTGAGCGGCGCGCTCTGGCCCTGGCCCACGGTCGGCGACAGGGCCACGGTCAGCCAGCGGTCGCCCGTGTACAGGGCATTGGCTGTGACGGGGACCGCGCCGACAGCAAGGGTGTTGCCTGGCGCGAACGTCAGCGCACCGCCCGTCACGGCTGAGTAGTCCAGGCCGGCCTGCGCCAGGCCGTCCGCTGTGTTGAAGTGCGCGGTGAGCGTGAACGGCAGGGCAGCCTCTAGCGACGCCGTGAACGTCGCGGGATTAACGGTCTCAAGCCCTGAAAAATTTGCCGCGCTCAGCCGAACGACCGGCACTTCAAAGGCGCCGATATCACAGGCGGCACCAAACAAACGCGGGACGCCGCGCTGGTCCTTGTCGGGACAACTGGCGGGGTTGCCGGAGTCGATCCCCGGGCTGCCGGACAGCAGGGCATGAGTGGGCGTCGCGCCGCCGTTGTCCTGAAGCGCGCCCACGCCGGCGGCGACGTTGACCTTGTCGGATGGCTGAGAAGGCGGCGCCAGGACGCAGGGGGGCGGATCAAGGGCCGGATCATTGAGCAGATCCACCAGATTGTTGCCCAAGGAGGTGAGCGTGCCGCGGCAATTCAGCGCGAACCCCTGAGCGGTGTTGCCGGTCAGGATAGTGTTTTGCATGTTGACCGTGGCACCGGAATTGGCGACGCCGCCGGCCAGCGCCAGCAGACCGGTGTTGTGCGCAATGGTGACATTGGTTAATGTGACCGCGCCGACCCCGACGTTGACCAACGCCCCGCCGCTGTTGCCCGAGAGGGTGACGTTGACGGCGTCGAGCACACCGCTGTTGGTGATGCCCGTGTTGATATTGCTGATCACGGCGCTGTCGCGCAGGTTGAGACGCGCGCCGGGTTCAATGACAATCCCGCCCTGCGGCCCATTGCGAATCGTCACGCCCTCAAGGTCCACGACGACGCCCTCGCCTGTGACGCGCACCACCGGCCCGGACAGGTTGGACAGGTTGGCGCCGTTCAGGACCACCGGTGTAATGGCGTCTGTGCCCGCCTGGATCATCAGCGACTTAGAGAGGGTCAGAGTGCCGAGGTTTGCGTCGAAGGTGACCGTGAACGGCGTGCTCGGAAAAAGGATGATGTCGCCGCTCACGGCCTCGGCCACGGCGGCCCGGAGCGTGCAGGTAGAGGGGCAATCAGCCCCCACAAAGTCGCCGTCGTTGTTGACAAGAAAAAACGCCGTCGCTCTGGCGGCCGGCGGTCGCGCGCCGGCGCCGCCGCCCAGGACCAGGGCCAGGCTCAACAACGCGCGCAGGGCAAGCTGCGTCAGACGGCCGAAACGAAGCCCCCTCGAGCGAGGACGAGACTTTTTCATCGAACGCTCACGGAATCTCGACGGGCGTCGCCGTCGGCGGGCCGGTATCGGGCGGAGGCTGGGGCGGCGGCGCCTGAGGCGGCGTGGTCGGCGGCACCGTCGGCGGTTCGGTCGGAGCGATAAAGATCACCGTCACCACCACAGTCGGCTGAGGCTGAGGTTGTGGTTGAGGTTGAGGCACAAACACGATCGTCGGCTGGACGGGCGGCGGCGCGGTGTCGGTCGGCGGCGGCGGCGCGGTGTCAGTCGGCGGGAGCGTGGCCGTCTCGGTCGGGGTCGGCGTGGAGGTGGCCGTGGGCGTGGGCGTGGAGGTGGCGGTAGCCGTCGGCGTGGGCGTCGCGGTCGGGGTCGGCGTCGGGGTAGCCCCCAGGCCCAGCGCGCCGGCGGCTGCCAGGCCGGCCGCGGCGATGAGCAGGGTGGCGCCCAGCGCGCCGCCGGCGACCAGGCCCCACGCTGGGAGGCCGGCGCGCTTCTTCGGCCGCTCCACCACACTGGAGGGCCGCGTGCCGCTGAACCGTCCATCCGGACCGAATTCTGAATCCAGCCCGCCCAGCTCACGGAGCATGGCGGCCGAGGATGGCGAGACGACGGACGAGCCGCCTTTGAGCGGGCTGGGGCGTTGCGGCCCGGTCCACAGCGTGCTGACCGCTTTGGCAAATTCGCCGGCGGTGTGGTACCGGTCGTCCGGGTTCCGGGCCAGCACCTTGCTCACCACCTCGTCGAAGCCCTCGGGCAGGCCCGGCCGCTTGTCGCCCAGCGCCGGCGGCGCCTCGGTCATGTGTTTGTACAGCACGCGCATCGGCGTGTCGGCGGCGTGCGGCACATGGCCGGTAAGCATCTCGTACAGGATCACGCCGAACGAGTAGATGTCGCTGCGCGCGTCCACCTCCCGGTCGCCGACGGCCTGTTCCGGGCTCATGTAGTCCAGCGTGCCCACCATCGCGCCGCTGAACGTGATGCGCGTGACCGTCCGCTCGGTGAGCTTGGCCAGGCCGAAGTCGGAGAGGCTGGCGTAGCCGCGCGCGTCGAACAGGATGTTGGACGGCTTGAGGTCGCGGTGGACGATGCCGGCGTTGTGGGCGTGGTCCAGGGCGGCGGCGATATTCTGGATGATGGGGACGACCTGCGAGAGCGGCAGCGGGCGGTTGGCGATGCGGTCCTCCAGCGTGCCGCCCGGCATGTAGCGCATGACGATGTACGGGATGCTGTTCTCGCCGCTGAAGTCGTAGACCGGCACAATATGAGGGTGTTCCAGCGCGGCCACGATGCGCGCCTCGCGCATGAACCGCGTGCGGAACTGCGGGTCGCGCGTGAACTGCGAGTGCAGCAGCTTGATGGCCACCGGGCGGTCGACCACGGGGTCGTGCGCCAGGTAAATCGTGGCCATGCCGCCCTGGCCGATCTCGCGCATGACTTCGTAGCGGCCGATCTTCTGGAGGGTCACAGCAGGTTGTCTGACGCTCATTTACCCAGGACTTGCGTACTACATTCTAGCGGCATATCGTCTACAAACAAAAGCCCCGCCTGGGCGGGGCTTAACCGGGAATAAACTAACCGCCGCCTAACCGGGTGCGGGATCGATTGAAGCCGTCGCCAGCACCGTGAACACATCCTCCAGCGTGATCTCGGCCGGCTCGACGGCCACCTCCACCTCGGCCGGGAGCGCCGCGCGCAGCGTCTCCGCCGTGTGCGCGCCGGTCTGGACGATGGCGTGCAGATGGTCGCCGAGCAGGCCGGCCCGCAGCACGCCCGGCGTCCGCTCCAGGGCCTCCAGCGCCGGGATCAGGGCCGCGCTCGCCGGCACGCGCAGGTCCCAGGCCTCGCCCGGCACGACGCTGCGCTTCAGGGCGCTGGGCGCGTCCCAGGCCAGCAGCCGCCCCTGGTTCATGATCCCCAGCCGCCCGCAGTGCTCGGCCTCGTCCATGTAGTGGGTGCTGACGAAGACCGTGGTCCCCTGCTCGGCCAACGTGTAGATGATGTCCCAAAACGCGCGGCGCGCCTCCGGGTCCACCCCCGAGGTCGGCTCGTCCAGGAAGAGCAATTGCGGCTGATGCACCAGCGCGATGCCCAGCGCCAGCCGCTGCCGCCAGCCGCCGGCCAGCGCCCCGGCCCGCACCGCCGCCTCGCCCGTCAGGCCGATCAGGTCCATCAGCTCGGCCACGCGCGGCCGGTAGACGGCCGGCGCCAGGCCGTACACGCCGGCGTAGAACACCAGGTTCTCGCGCACGGTCAGGTCCTCATACAGCGCGAACTTCTGGCTCATGTAGCCCACGCGCGGGCGGATGCGCTCGGCGTCCCGCTCGGCGTCCAGGCCGAAGACGCGCGCCGAGCCGGACGTCGGCCGGAGCAGGCCCAGCAGCATGCGCATGGTCGTGGTCTTGCCGCTGCCGTTCGGCCCCAGGTAGCCGACCACCTCGCCGCGGCCCACCTCGAAGCTGATGTGGTCGACGGCGGTGAAATCGCCGAACTTCTTCACCAGCTCGCGGACTTCGATGACGGTGTCGTTCATGGTGGCAGTTGCGCCCTGCGTCTCACGTATTGCGTGTCGCCTCGCCGCCCGCCTGCGCCGCCAACAACGAGATAAACACATCTTCCAGCGACGGCGGGATCGGGCGCAGACGCTCGACGGCGACGCCCGCCGCCGTCAGCGCGGCCGGGAGGCGCTCCAGCGGGCCGGCCGGCGCCCGGACGCGCAGATGGAACCGGTCGCCGAAGGTCAGCACGTCCTCGACCTCTGGATCGGCGGCGGCGACGGCTTTGGCCGCGTCTTTGGGGTGGGCCGCCAGCTCCAGCACGTGGCCGGCCAGCGTCGCCGTCAGCGCGCGCGGCGCCCCCTCCACCAGGATACGCCCGCCGTACATGAAGCCGACCCGCGCGCAGCGCGCGGCCTCGTCCATGTAGGGCGTGCTGACCACCACGGCCGTGCCCTCGGCCAGCACACGGATGAGCAATTGCCAGAAATCCTGGCGCGTCACCGGGTCCACGCCGCCGGTCGGCTCGTCCAGCAGCAACACTTTCGGCCGATGGACCAGCGCGCAGGCCAGGCCCAGTTTCTGTTTCATGCCGCCGGAGAGCTGGTCGGCGCGCCGGCTCTCGAAACCGGCCAGGCCCACAAAGCGGAGCAACTCGGCCGAGCGCGCCCTCACCTCCGCGCCGCTCAGGCCGCGCACCTGCCCGAAGAAGGCCAGGTTCTCGGCCACGCTCAGGTCGCCGTACAGGCTGAAGCGCTGCGCCAGGTAGCCGATGTGGACGCGCGCCTGGTCAATCTCGCGCGCCAGATCGTGGCCGCCCACGCGCACCGCGCCCCGGTCCGCGCGCAGCGCGCCCACCAGCAAGCGCAGGGTGGTGGTCTTGCCGGCGCCGTCCGGGCCGACCAGGCCATAGGCCTCGCCGGCGCACACCGTGAGGTTCACGCTCCGCACCGCCTGGACGGCTCCAAAAGCCTTGTGCAGATTCTGGGCGTCAATCAGGACCTTCATGGCGCGCGCTCACGATACAGCGTGGTCTCCGGATGGGATTCAAACCAGCCCGCCCAAGAGGAGGAGGGCAATGAGAGAAAGCGCCAGTGCCAGCATGGCCGCGGCCGGCTCCTTACTGCAAAAAATCCACGTCGGCGGGCATGCCGGGCTTGAGCTTTCCGTCGCGGTCCGTCACGGTCAACCTGATGGCGAACACGGTCGTCCGCCGGCCCTCGGCGGTCTGCACGTTGCGCGGCGTGAACTCGGCCTGGTCGGCGATATGGCTGACCGTGGCCGCGAACGACTCGCCCGGGAAGGAGTCGACGCGGACCTCGGCGGCCTGCCCCAGGCGGATGAGGCCATAGCGATCCTCGGGCACGTACACGGTGATGGTCAGATCGTCCAGCTTCCCCAGCACCAGCAGCGTCGCGCCCGGCGCCGCAAACTCGCCCGGCTCAACCGTGCGCGCCAGCACGGTGGCGGCGACCGGCGCCGTCACCACGGCCTTGCTGAGCTGCACGTCGATCACGCCGACGGCGGCCTGGGCCGCCTCGACCTGCGCCTGGGCCGCCTCGATCTGCGCCTGGATGATGTCCACCTGCGCCTGGGCCGCCTCGAGTTGAGAACGAGCCGCGTCCCTCTGCGCCTGGGCCGCCTCCAATTGCTCGGCCGTCGCGCCGGCTTTGAGCAGCTCCAACTGGGCCTCGGCGGCTTCGCGCTGGTAGACGGCCACGCCGACGGCGCTGTTCAGGGCGTTCAGGCGCTGCTCGCTGATGCCGGCTTTGAGCTGGTCCAGGGCGGCCAGGGCGGCCTGCTTGGCCTGCTCGGCGGCCTGCCACTGCAGCCAGGCCTGTTCCTTGGGCGCGCCCTCCACGCCGGAACGTTCGACGCGGCTGTAATTCTCCTGGGCCTGCTGGCGCTGCGCCTCAGCCTGGGCCACCCGGGCTTCGGCCGCCGCGATCTGGTCCTCGGTCGCGCCCTTCCTGGCCTCGTCCCGCGCAAAGGCCGCCTGGCCGACGGCGGAGTTGGCGGCCTGCACCTGCGCCTCGGCCGCCGCGATCTGCTCCGGGCGCGGCCCGTTTTTGAGCGCCGTGTACTGGGCCTCGGCCGCGTCGACGGCGGCCTGGGCCGCGCCGACCCCGGCCTGAGCCATCGGCAGCCCTGCCTCGGCCGCGCTCAGGGCGGATTGCGCCACGGCGACAGCGGCCAGGGCCTGAGCGCGCTGGGCCTCCAGCAGGGCCGTGTCCAGCGTCACCAGCGCCGCGCCGGCTTCCACCGTCTCACCTTCGGCGACGTGGACGGCCAGCACGCGCCCGCCGATCTCGGGCGCCAGCTCGATCTGGACCGCCTCGATCGTGCCGGAGGCGACCAGCGCGCTGTCCGCGGTCGCCACGCCGGGCCCGACGCTGAAGTACCACCACAGCGCGCCGGCGATGACGGCCACGATCAGGATGACGGGGGCGATTCGTCTGGGATCAGGGTGCATACAACCTCCGAAGGCTCAATGCTCAATGCACAATTCCCAATGAGAGCCGTGCGTTACGCCTTACGCATCACGCAGGGCGCGCTAATCCAGCCGCTTGCGGAACCGCGCCGCCGCGGCGCCCATGATGACCACGCCAAAGATAGCCAGCGCCAGCACTTCGGTTTGGATCGCCTCGAAGCCGACGCCCTTGAGCATCATCGAACGGATGATGACCAGGTAATAGCGCAGCGGCATGGCGTACGAGATCCACTGCAACACCTGGGGCATAGCCTCCAGCGGGAAGAAGAAGCCGGACAGGAAGAGGCTGGGCAACAGCGTCATCCACACCGTCAGCATCGCCTCCTGCTGCGTGTTGGCTACGGTCGACGCGAGCAGCCCGATCCCCAGGCTGGACATGAGGAAGATGGCCGAGACGCCCAGCATGAGCGCCAGGTCGCCGCGCACCGGCACGCCGAACCACCAGGCGCCGATGACCAGGACCTCCACGGTGTTGAGCAGGGCCAGCACCACGTAGGGCAGCAGCTTACCCACCATCAACTCCCAGGGCCGGATGGGGGTGACGATGAGCTGCTCGATGGTGCCGCGCTCCCGCTCGCGGACGATGGCCGTGGCGGTGAGGATGGACGTCAGCGCAAACAGGATCATGCCGATCACGCCCGGCACCATGAAGTACGCCTGCTCCAGGTCCGGGTTGTACCAGACCTGCGTGCGGACATCGATCGGCAGCTCCAGCCGCAGCGTGGCGCCGCGCCGCTCCAGGCGCTCGGACATGACCTCGGTGGCCAGCCTCTGGCCGATCAGTTGCGCCGCCGACAGCGCCGTGGCCGCCACCGTGGGGTCGCTGCCATCCAGGATGAAAGCCACCTGGGCGCTGCCCGCGCCCGCCAGGCGCCGCGTGTAGTCCGGCGGGATGATCAGGCCGGCGCGCGCGCGGCCCTCGTCCACCAGCCGGCGCAGCTCGGCCTCCGAGCCGACGTCGTACGCCAGGCGAAAGTAATCGGCGGCGCGGTAGGCGTCGAGCAGGGCGCGCGCCGCGGCGCCGCGGTCCTGGTCCAGGACGGCCAGCGGGACATTGCGCACGTCGTTGGTGGCGGCATACCCCAGCAGGAACAACTGCATGACCGGGATGATCAGCACCAGGATCAGGGTGCGCGGATCGCGCGAGATCTGGATGAATTCCTTGCGGATGATCGAAAGCAGGCGCATGGCGGTTACGACTCCTCCGGACCTTCCAGGATGCCGTACAGGTAGATGTCGATCATGCCGTCGAACCAGCGGTCCTCATCCAGGTCCAGCCCCGGCACGCCCTTCAGGCCGCGCAGGATGATCTCGCTGACCAGGTAACCGATGGTCATGCCCAGCAGCGCCCGCAGCATGATGGGCAGGGGCACCTCGCGCAGCCGGCCGCGCCGCTGCGTGAACCGCTGGACGAAGTTGAGCAGCGGCGGCATCATCTTCCTGGCCAGCTGGCGGATGTGCCGGCCCTGAAACTCCACCAGTTCCATGAACGCCAGCGGCATGATGCCTTTCTCGGCCCCGGCCAGCCCCGCCTTAACGCGCGCCGCGGCGTCGCGCACGAACGCCTCCACCGTCTCGCCCTGCGTCGCCTCCAGGGCGGGCAGGATGACGTGATAGGGGTGGTAGGCGGCCAGGACGGCGGCGAAGATGGCCTCTTTCGTGCCGAAGTGGTTGTAGATG
>Ga0101944_10002087_pt1 | contig 34762 bp, 24 predicted proteins | sample DewCreD2012metaG_FD_75245 | JGI IMG/M metagenome (GOLD analysis project Ga0101944, IMG submission 75245) | Hot spring sediment bacterial and archeal communities from British Columbia, Canada, to study Microbial Dark Matter (Phase II) - Dewar... ... | reverse complement strand
AAATTTGTGGTGATTGTTTTGTTTCTAGTGATAAGGGACTTTTAAACCAAGTCAAGAATGTCTTTCGTTTGAAGAATGGTGATAAAATGTCAGTTTTAGATAACAAAGGAAATGAATATACTTTAAAAATATCTAAGATATCAGATAAAATAGAAGCTAAAATTGTTTTTATAAAAAAACATAATATAAGAAAAAAGACCCTTAATCTTTTTTGTTCTATTTTAAAAGGAGATAATTTTGAGTTAATATTAAAAAAATGTACAGAATTGGGTTTTGATAATTTTCAACCAGTGGTTTTTAAACATTCTATAGTGAAAGAAATAAGTAAAAATAAAAGATATCGTTTTGAAAAAATATTGAGAGAATCTTCCGAACAATCAATGAGAAGCGACATTCCTGTTTTGAGTGAGGTGATCAATTTTAGTCAATCACTAGAATTATTAGGTGGTGGTTTAAATCTTGCTATGATTCAGAGTTCTCCTGATATTTTAATTAACTTAAATAAAAAAAATATAAAACAAGATAGAATAAATTTATTTATTGGGCCAGAGGGGGATTTTTCTAAGGAAGAGATTGAGTTGATGAAAAAAAATTCATTTTATTTTTTCAGTCTTGGTAGAAATATCTTAAGAAGCGAGACAGCTTGCATAATAGCTTCTGGGATTATTTACCAGATTATGTTATAATAAGAAAAATAAAAACAAAATGAAAATAAAAAATAAAAAAACAACTCTTTTTATAGGCAGGTTTCAACCGTTTCATAATGGTCATTTATTTGTTTTTAAGAATCTTTTGAGTGACTACTCCAAGATAAAAATAGTAATAGGTAGTGCTCAAGAAGACTATACCCTAAAAAATCCCCTTACTGTTAATGAAAGAAAAATAATATTAAAAAAAGTTCTTTCTAGTTTGGGAGTAAAATCAAATCAGTACCATGTATTTCAGTTATCTGATATAGAAACAAATTCTATTTGGCCAAAATATATTGCGAATAAGGTTGGTTACTTCGATGAAGTTGTTACCTCTAGCCCTTTAATTAAAATATTATTTGAAGACAATGGTTTTAAGGTAAGAGAATACCCCTTATTTCAAAGAAAAAAATATTCTGGATCAGAAATCAGAAGAAGAATTTTGAGAAATAAAAATTGGGACAATTTATTGCCTGCTTCAGTTTTTACTTATCTTAAGAAAAATAATTTCGAATATAGACTAAAAGAGCTAAATAATACAGATAATAAATATATAAAATGGTAATCAGCTATTTTTATAAAATCACGCTAAGCCGCCATCGTCTAGTGGTTAGGACGCCAGATTCTCAATCTGGCAACAGGGGTTCAATTCCCCTTGGCGGTATTTTTATCAAACTTTATTTTTAACTAAGGTGAAAAATTGTTTTTATTGATTTTTGGTTTTTTTTATGCCAGAATGATCTCAGGAGGATTTTTGTTTTCTATTTTTTAGTATTTTTAATAAAAACCTATAAAGGATGGAGGTTTTATGAAAGCTTTAAGAAAAGGAATGCTTTTGTTTTGTGTTGTTTTAGCGTTCTTTTTGTTCTCTTTAATACCATTTAATGCAAAAACTAAAGGAATTGATTCTCGTTTTGGTATTAATGCTTTTGTAATTAATAGATATAATTGGTTAGAATGGGATAAGCCGGTTAAGGAAATAAAAGATTTGGGTGTTAGTTGGAGTCGCGAAGAATTTATATGGGAACTAATAGAGCCACAGAAGGGTAATTATAATTGGGACTTTTATGATAGAGCAGTTAACACTTTGTATGTTTCTGGCGTTAATATACTAGGTCTTATAGATTATAGTGCTCCTTGGGCTACGGATGATCCGAATAGACCAAATGCTGATAAATACATGCCAGACATAAAAGAGTGGGAAAAATATGTTGAAGCTGTAGTTGTTAGGTATAAGGATAAAGTAGATTATTGGCAGATCTGGAATGAACCCAATATAAATGTTTTTTTTAAGCCTGAGCCTGATGCTGCAAAATACCTTGAACTTTTAAAGAGTGCTCATAGGGTTATAAAGGAAAAAGATCCAGGATCTTATGTGGTTATAGCTGGAACTTCTGGAGTTGATGTTGGTTATCTAAATTCGTTAAAAGATTTAGGGGCTGGTGGTTTTTTTGATATTTTGGCGGTTCATCCTTATAGTTTTGATTTTATTTCTCCTCCGGAAAGCAGTTTTTACAATAATATGCAGAATGTTCAAAAAATAGCTAAAGACTTTGGTGGTAAACCAATATGGTTGACTGAATTTGGATGGCCAACCAATGGAAATGGAGCTAGTGAAGATATTCAAGCAAAATATCTTTCTAGAATATATTTACTCAGTTATCCCTTTAAAGATGTCAAAAAACTTTTTTGGTATAATTTGAGAAATGATGGTGAAGATAAAAATTATATAGAACACAATTTTGGTATTATTAATAAAGATTATTCTAGAAAGAAATCTTATCTTGCATATCAAAATATAATTAATAAACTCGATGGTCATAGTTTTGAAAAAATATACTCTAATGGTGTTAATGGAGTTTATGATTATAGTTTTTTAAAAGATGATCTAGAAACAAGGGCTATTTGGAAAATAAACGGAGAAGATCAGATTGTTTTGAATAATAATATAGATAAAGTAAAAATCTATGATTTTATTGGAAGGGACATAACACCAAAAATAATAGACAACTCTTTGATCATAAAAATATCTGGTTTTCCTATATTTATTGTTAATGAAAATGGAAAAACAAATAGTAGTGGTGTCAATTTTACACCTCTTTACAGTTACCAATATATAGACCAATCTCCAAATATTTCACTAAAGGAAGGGGAAGAAAAAGAAGTCTGGATAAAAATAAAAAACACTGGCACTTCTACTTGGTTTAAAGATGGAAATAACCCTTTGTTTTTGGGTACATCAAAAAATACAGATAGAAATTCTTCTTTTTATAAAGTTGAAGAATGGGTAGGCTCAAATAGGCCATCAAAAATAATAGAAAATTCTGTTGAAAAAGGAGGGACAGCTACTTTTAGTTTTAGAATTAAATGTAATAGTGGTATAAGTAATGGTTTTTATAAAGAATATTTTCGTCCGGTTGTAGAAGGCAAAGAGTGGATGAAAGATATTGGTATTTATTGGGGAATAGAGGTTGATAATGTTTCGAAGGAAGATGGTTATAAAAACAGTAGGGATTATAGTTATCAATACATTGAGCAATCTGACTTTCCAAAATTAAAAAAAGGCGATACGATTAGGGTTGTTTTAAAATTAAAAAATAATGGTGTTAAAAACTGGGAGAGAGGAAAGTTTAATTTAGGCACTTCAAGAAGAAAAGATAGGAAAAGTATATTTAATAGTGATTGGTATTATCCAAATAGAATATTTTTAGATCAAGATGCTGTTAGGCCTGGAGAAGTGGGTAGTTTCAGTTTTAATTTAAAAGCACCAGAATTGGGGGGTGTTTATAAAGAATATTTTCGTCCGGTTGTAGATGGGGTTGGTTGGCTTGATGATATAGGTATTTATTGGAAAATAGAAGTAGAATAAAAATATAAAAATATTTAATTTATTTTATGAGTTTATATCGTAAATATAGACCAAAAAAATTTTCAGAAGTTATTGGTCAAGAACATGTTGTCCAAACTCTTAAGGGTGCTATAGAGTCTAACCAAGTTGGACATGCTTATATTTTTACTGGAATCAGAGGTACAGGAAAAACATCAATTGCAAGAATATTTGCGAAATCACTGGACTGTCTAAATTTTAAAGATGGCGAACCTTGTGATCAATGTTCTGTTTGCAGTCAAATAACTGAAGGTAGTTTTTTGGATCTTATAGAAATAGATGCTGCTAGTAATAGAGGGATAGATGAGATAAGAGATCTCAAAGAAAAAATTCGCTTTGCACCAAATATTGGAAAATACAAAATATATATAATAGATGAAGTTCATATGTTAACAGAACAGGCTTTTAATGCGCTACTTAAAACGATAGAGGAGCCACCTTCCCACGCTATTTTTATTTTAGCTACAACTGAAATACATAAAATACCTGTTACTATTTTATCTCGTTGTCAAAGACTTGATTTTCATAAGGTAAAAAAAGAGAAAATGTTAGATGGTATTAAAAGAATAGTTGAAAAAGAAGGGATAAAGATAGATGAAAAAAGCTTAAAGAAAATAATTTCTATTTCAGAGGGTTCAGTCAGGGATACGCTTTCCCATTTGGATCAAATAAATTCTTTTGCTGGTGGAAAAGAAATAAACCTTGATTTAATCGAAGATATTCTTGGTTATTCAAAAGAAGAAAAATTATTTAATTTATTGGAATTTATTATATCTAAAGACACAAAAAAAGTTATTTCTTTTATTAACGATTTTGTAGAAGAAGGAAGAGATCTCGAAAATTTTATAAAAGATTTCATACGCTTTATTAGAAATATTTTAATATTTAAAATAGATAAAGAACTAGTTAAGGATATTTCTGAAGAAGAAGAATTTTTAGAATTATTAAATAAAATATCATTTAAAGATTTGGTTGTATTAATTGAGAATCTTAATGGTGTTTTGAAAAATAGCAAATTTTCTTTTTTACCTCAACTTCTTTTAGAGATAGAATTAATAAAATTTATTAATTCTGAAAAAAGTTCTAATTCGGAAAGTAAAAATGAGACAAAAAATATACCAAGCAGAATTGTATCTGAAATAAAAAATGTTTTAAAACAAAGCAGTAATTATAAAAATGAAAATGAAAAAATATCTGAATCAAAAAATATCGAATTAGAAAAAAAACAATTATTTAAAAATAATAATTGGGAAGAGTTTATGAATAAAATAAAAAAAGAAAAAATTATTTTGTATATGGCTCTTCAGGATTGTGAAGTTGAAAATATAGATAAATGTATTAACTTAGGAGTTTCTAACGAATTTTACTTTAATCGTTTAAACGAAAAAAATAATTTTGATTTTATTATGAAAATATTTAATGAATTTTATTCTGATAAAGAATTAAAGATAAAAAGACTAGATAAAAAAATAGAAAATAGAGATTTATTAAAAGATGCACTATCGGTTTTTGGAGGGGAATTGATAGAATAGAAAGGAATGATTATGGCTAAAAAAATAAATGAACAAAAAAGAACAGATAAAATACTTCCTCATAATCTAGAAGCAGAAGAAGCTTTACTAGGTTCTATTTTTATCAATACCGATGGTCTTTATAAAATAAATGATATTATTGATCCTGATGATTTCTATAATCCTGCTAATAAAGAAATTTACAGTGCTATTTTAAAACTTTTTGTAGAGAGAAATCCGATCGATTTGATTACTGTTACGGAAATTCTAGAATCAAGAGGTGAGTTGGACAAGATAGGTGGAGCGATCTATCTCTCAAAAATAGTTAACAGTGTTCCGACTGCCTCTCATATAGTCCAGTATGCTTCAATTGTTAGAGAAAAGAAAATCCTAAGAGATTTGATAATGGCTGCTAATGATATTTTAGCTTTGGGTTATAAAGAAGATGAAAAAATAGAAGAGGTTTTGGATAGTTCGGAAAAAATACTTTTTTCTATATCTCAAAGAACTTTAAAACAATCTTTTACCCCTTTAAAAAACATGTTGGCAGAAACCTTTGAAAGAATAGATTATTTGCATAAAAACAAAGGAGAGCTTAGGGGTACTACTACTGGTTTTGATGATTTAGATTTTATTTTGGGTGGATTGCAAAAAAGTGATCTAGTGATATTGGCGGCTCGTCCTTCTATGGGTAAAACTAGTTTTGCTTTAAATATAGCTATGAATGCCGCAGTTAAAGCTGGCAAAACGGTTGGTATTTTTTCTTTGGAAATGAGTCGTGATCAATTGGTTGACAGACTAATATCTTCAGTGGCCCAGGTTGATGCTTGGAAATTAAGAACTGGAAATTTAACCGAAGATGATTTTCCTAGGATAGGTGAAGCAATGGATATTTTGGATAAAGCACCAATTTTTATTGATGATACACCAAGTATTTCTGCAATGGAAATGAGGGCCAAGGCTAGGAGATTAAAAATGGAAAATGATCTAGGTTTAATTATAGTTGATTACCTTCAATTAATGGCTGGAGGTAATTCAGATAATATGGTTCAACAAATCACAGAGATATCTCGTTCTCTCAAAGCCTTAGCTCGTGAAATAGATGTTCCGGTAGTAGCACTTTCCCAGCTTTCTCGTGCAGTTGAAGCTAGACCGGACAAAAAACCATTACTCTCTGACTTAAGAGATTCAGGTTCAATAGAGCAAGATGCTGATGTTGTAATGTTTGTTTATAGAGAGGATTATTATAATAGAGACTCCGAAAGAAAAAATATTGCTGATATATTGGTAAGGAAGCACAGAAACGGACCTACTGGAGAAGTTTCACTTTATTTTGTTAGCGAACAAATGCGCTTTGTTAATTTGGATAAAAAATATTCTAATCAAATTTAAAATGTTAATAGACAAAAATAAACTCATAGAAAATAAATGGAAAAATGTTGAAAAATATTTAAAGAAAGACAATGATGATGCTATAAAATTAGCAATCATAGAATCAGAAAATATTTTTTTGGAATTGGTGAAGGCAAGAGGTTTTAAAAAAAATAAAATAGATGATCAACTAAGTTTGGCAATAAAAGAAATAAAAAGACCAGAATCATTTCTAAAAGCAAGAGAGATTGCTCTAAATATAAAAAATAACCCTGGATTTAATATATCTGATATTTATAGTGGTAGAGAAATAGTTGATACTTATAAAGAAGCTATTAAGGATATATTATTTGGTATAATTGATGAGAAAAAAATGGCTTCTGTAAAATATAGATTCTGGAATATCTATTATTCCTTGTTTACTAAAAGAAGGAGCGTATATAAATTTTTGATTTTATTTTTGATTATTATCTTTTTAATGCTTTTTATAGCAGATACTAGTTTAGGGAAAAATACTTTCGAATTTTTGATAGATAAAATACATATTATTTTGAGAACGATTTTGTTTGTTGTTTTTATTATTTTCTTGGTTGTGTTTTTTGTAACTTTTTCTATCATTATTCTAGAGACAAAAGGCAAAAAGAGACATAAGAGGACTGTTTAGTATGTGTGGATAACTTTTTGATTTTTTTGTGTTGATTTTGTATTTTTTAATCTATTTATATTATATTTTAAATTTTACCCCGAAAAATGTCTTTTTAAAGACATTTTTTTAGATAGTATTTAAACAAAAAATTATTGACAAATATTAATTAATATAGTAATATGTAATGTGCAATAAGGAAAAGTAAGTAAAAAAGTATATTAACAAAGAAAAGTTCGATGGGGCTGATCTGGAAAGATAGATTATCTTTTCAGATTTTCCCTATCGAGCGTTTTACCCCCTTGATGGGGAAGTGATCATTCTTGCTTTTAGAAAATCTTTTATTTGGTTCCACTCTTGTTATCAAGTGAAAGCGTACATTTTTTTAAAAAACAAAAACAAACAAAAAAACAAAAAATAATACCTATCGTTTTCGAAAGGTGTGTTATAAGCTGGTTTAGCCATAAAAGGCAAATAAGCTAAAAACAAAAAAAGCAAGGATTGTATCACATTTTCTTCTCTAGGCGTTTTACTGTATTTAACTTTCAGTAAGGCGCCACTTCTTCTAAAGGCGCCGAAACTTATTAGCTAACTTTTTATAGCAATCAAGTTTTTACCTCCGGGTTGGCGCCTTTTACTATTTCTAAAATTTAAAAAATATTTTAATAAAAAACAGACACGGGGTGTCTGTTTTTATAATCTCTTTTTATTTTTTTATGTATAGGTTGGTTCGAGATCTCTTTTCTTGAAACCTATATATTGAGTTGCGAGTGCTTTTATATAGGCAATTAATCTTTCTCTTTTGTTATCATTTAGTTTTTCAAAAAGCAAAGAACTCATCTCTATAATTGATTTTTCATCCAGATTTGGTTTTAATATATGCAAAACTTCGTGGATAAGAGTTTCTTCCACTGGAAATTCATTTGGGTTTAAGTATATTATAGATTCTTCATAATCAATAAATCCAGCCTTACCATTTGTTTTATTGGTTACAATAATATCGAACTCTCCAGAGGATAAAACATTAATTATTCTTTTAAAAATAATATCAGACATATTATTCTTATGTTCGCGAATGTGAGAATATTTAATTTTTTTATTATTTATTGTTTTCATAAAATTATACCATTATATCACAGATACCATTATTTGTCAATAATAATAATTTCACCCAAATAGGTGAGCTTATTATTATTTAATAAAAAAGCTATATTTAGCTAATTTATTTTATTTTAAATTCTATTAATCTATCTTCATTTAAATCAAAATCATAGTATTTTTTATCTTCATTTTGTTTTAGATCATTATTTTTGCTTATCATAAAATGATCTTTATTTTTTACGGACACCCTGTATTTCTGATTTATAATCCCGGCCTGCTTTTGGATAAAAATACTGTAATTATTATCTAGATTGATATTTTTTGGTAATTGGTAGGTTATTTTTGATTCTATTTCTTCTCCTGCTTTTATTACCTGCCAAGCACCTATTACTGTTTTTCCATTTTCTTCATAAACATCCATATCTTTCACCTCTGCCTTTCCTGGATAGCTTTCTTGATCGATATAAAGCATTTTTGTTTCTTCTTTTGTTTTTATAGATTCCTTTTTTTCAAATCCTTCTGAACTTATTATTTTTGATCCGATTGGTATATAAAATCTAAGATAGGCGTAATTTGTGCCACTAAAACCTCCATTTTCTCCATTATGCTTCCTTTTTAAAATAACCTCATGTATGTTTTTATTATCTTTATTTTTATATATTTTATGTTCAATTGATTCTTCAATTAATAAATTTGTTTTTAATCCTCCAATATTGGTATTAATATAATTAAAGTAATCCATATTTTTATCTACTTTTTTTATTTCTCCGGCAAAACCAATATTTGTAAATACTTTTTGTATTTTTTCATCAGGAGAATAAAATTGTATATGTCCTTGCTTGATATTTTTATCAAATACTTCCATAACTTTCTTTTGTCCTTCATTGTCTAACAATTTTATTTTTTCCAATAAGAGTAGAGCGAATTCCCCAAGAAATTTTTTTGGGTTTTTTTCTTTTGGGTCATAATCAATACTAGTTTTAAATTGAGTTATTGAGATAAAATTTTCTTGATTTATTTCTGTGTTGTATTTTTCTATATTTATTGAACCGGTTAAACCTATTAGGTCTATAAAGGGTTTTGTATCAAAAGCAATGATACCGTCTGGGGTAAAACCACCTTCTATTTCATATAGATTTGATATTTGTTTTGCTGAGGTAGGAAAATCTGGATACCAATTTGCATCTCGCATAAAGAGTTGATCAATTATTTTTTTAAACGGCTCTGGTGGCTCTATCTTTTTTGTTATTTGACCATCTGGGTTGTAAATACTATCTATAAAAATATTTTTTATTTTTGCATCTTTTACTGTTAGTATGCCATAGGTTCCAATAAAACCACCGGTTGCTCTTATCTCAGTATTGTTTTGAAAAAGCATCAGGTATTTTTTTTCTGAGTTTTTACCTAAAATATCAGGTGCTTTTTCTGTTATTTCTTTTAATGCATTGAAATAATTTTCTATTTCTTCTAAATTTTCTTTTAAAATTAAAATATATTCCAATTCTTTCCCGTTTATTTTTTTATCATTAATATTACTAATAATGATTTTTAGATCATTAAAATCTTTTTCTGATTCGAGAAGGGAAGCATTCAGGTTTTCTAGTGTTTTAAATAAATCATTATTATCATCTTTTTCTATATTTGAAAAATTTAGGTTATTTAAAACACCGTAATTTTCTACTAATTTACTTCCGATTTTTGACATCAAGAGAGCTGTTTCAAAAATCCTTTCATAGTTAATAGTTTTATCATCAAGTAAGCCAAATCTTGAAAGAACTGTATTTTTTTGACCAATATTTTTTAATTCATGATCTATTTCTTTGATATTCTTTTCTATATTCAAAAGATCAATTTTTGCTTTTTCATAATTATCATTTTTTATTGATTGATAAACATTCTCTAGTTTTATGGCACTTTCATTGGCGTAGGCTATCATATTTTTTTGTCCTTCCAATATTCTTATAGGGAAAATTGAAAACATAAAAACTAAAAGAAAAAAAATAAATATTTTATAAAAAGAATTATTTTTTTTACTTTTTACCAATTTACTTTTTTCTTTACCTTCCTTTTTTAAAGCAAAAATAGTATCAACTTTTTTGTTTTTTTCGTATGTCATTATTTGATTTTTATGTTTTCAAGATAATTATAGATCTTTATTGAATTTTTTTTAAGATATTAAATATTCGAGTGTTTTATTGGCTGATTCTTGCCATGTATTATTTTTTATTTTTTTCATTTTTAATGATAATATTTTTTTTATTTTTTCATTCTTATTTATAATATCCAGAGAAGTTGCGATATCGTAAATATTATGTGGGTTTATTAATATAGCCCCATCTTTAATTATTTCTGGTATAGATGAGGTTGAGGAGGTTATGATTGGTATGTTATAACTCTTTGCTTCTATTAACGGTATACCAAATCCTTCACAAAAAGAAGGAAATATAAAAATTTTTGCATTTTTAAATATAATATTTTTTTCTTCTTCGTTTAAAAAATCGGTAAAAATAATTTTATCTTCAAGCTTATATTTTTTGACTTTCTTGAATATATTTTTAAAAAGCCAACCTTTTTTTCCTGATATTAATAATTTTATATTTTTATTTTGCCTATGTATTTTTGCAAAAGAATCAATAATACCTTCTATATTTTTTCTTGGCTCCAGTGTTGCTAAAAAAAGAACATATTCTTTTGATTTAATATTAAAATAATCTAGAAAAAATCTTTCTTTTTCTAAATCTATTTTATCATTTCTATTTTCAAATCCATTATAAATAACTTTTATTTTTTCTTCTTTTATTTTATATATATTTATTAGATCTTTTTTTGTATTTTCTGAAACAGCAATTATTTTATCTGAATTTCTGGAAAATTTTTTTGGGTTCATTTGCCAATGCCATATGTTTTTTCTAAAAGAAAAATATCTTTTATTTTTTAAAAAAGATAGATCATGAATGGTTATAATTTTTTTAACTTTTTTTGAAAGAGGTATATTTATGAAGTGGGGAGAAAAAAATATATCTACTCCAAGTATTTTGTCTATTTTGGGAAAAGGTATAATTTTCCAAAACCATTCTAAAAATTTATTAGGAAAATTAAAAAATTTTTTTTCTATATTTTCTCCATCAAAATTAGGTACATCTTTTTTTATATTTCGAAAAGAGTTAAAAAAAATTACATACTGGTTTTTTTTGTCCAGTTTTGATATTTCATTAATTATATTAAAAGCGTACCTAGGTATACCTGATGGTTTTGGATCTTGTAAAACCCTGCCATCAATACCTATTCTTAAAGTTTTTTTTGTTTTTTCCATAATAGTTATTAAACTACTACAATATTTTTTTCTACTTCTTTTTTATCCAAAAAGCTATTTATGTATTTTGCTCCAGACAAATTAGTTTTACCTATTTTTACTACAAGTAAAACCTTTTTTATTTTAGAAAAAAGTGGAAAGGCTTCGGAGGATTGATTTAGAGATGGAACACTTATAACCAAGATATCACTTTTCTTTTTTACTTCTTCAAAAACTTTATCCAAATTTGATCTTTCTATTGTGTCTGAAGCATAAGAAAGTTTTATACCTGCAGAAATTAATTTTAAATTATTTTCGTCGGTTTTTTGCAGGTATTTTTCTATATTATTTTCGTCAAATAAAAATTCAGAAAAACCCGATTCATTTGCTTTGGCAAAATATTCGTGGATACTAGGGTTTACGAAATCAGCATCGATTAGTATAGTTTTTTTGCCTGATCGAGCGTAGGATAAAGCTAGGTTTGATGCTATAAGGGGGGACTTGGTTTTATCTCCGATACCAGCTACAACTATCATTTCTTTTTCTTCTTTTTCATCTGAAGATATATTTGACCTTATAAATCTAAATTTTTCTGATTCTTTAGACTCCTGATTCACCAAACTTTTTATTTTGATTCCTTTTAATGATATTGGTGTTTTTTTAAAAATATTTTTTACTTTTTGATTATTGTTTATGGTTGGGCTAAGGTATTCTATAAAAAAAACTAACATCAAGGATAAAATCAAAGAAAAAACAAATGAAATAATCAAATTGAATAGTAGGTTTACTTTAACTGGGTTTGTTATTGGTTCTGAATTGATTATTTCAAAATCGGTAGCTGAATCAGCAACAAGACTTAATTCTTTAGTTTTTTCTTTAATTAGAATTATAGTGTTTTCAACTATTTTCCTAGAATCATCTTTATTCTTTTCCGTAACTTTCAAAATCATATTTTGTGGAGGTATTTTTTGGGCATAAATATTTTTACCGAGACTTTTTATTTTTTCCTGATCAAAATATATATCTGATTTTTTATATATCTCTGCTGCAAAATTTGGTGTCTTTACCCAGCCCATAATAGTGTTTATAAAAAGATCACTTGCTTGTATAGAATAAAAACCTCCGTATTGATACTGTTCAGTTTTTTCTCTGCTTGCTTGGACTGTAATTATAGTGGATGTTTCGAATTTTATTTTTTGATTTATAGTTAAATATACCGCTATAGATACAGAAAATAATATGATAGCAATTATAAGCCAGAGTTTACTTTTTATAATTTGAAAAACTTCTTTTAGTTCCATTATTTCTCCTTTCTTTATTTTTTACTATGTTCTTCCCAGTTTTTTTCAATATATTCTTTGATATTATTTTTAAATTTTTCTACATCAAATCTTAAGGCATTCTCCCTTATTTTTTTAGGATCAAATTTTTTAACATCAAATTTTTGTATAGCTTCAATAATTGATTCCGGGGTTTGACTATCAAAAAATATTCCAGTTTGGTTTTCTATAACAGTTTCTTTTGCGCCTCCTGCACGATAGGCGATAACAGGCCTACCAGCTGATTGAGCTTCGAGTGGTGTGATACCAAAATCTTCCTCTTGGGGAAACAAAAATGCCTTACATTTAGCATAATATTTTTTAACTTCTTTATCTGGTATTCTTCCTAGTATCTTTATATTTTTATTAGCCATCTTTTTTAGTTTTTTAAGCGCTGGTCCGTTACCGATCACTACTAATGGCAATCCTATTTTATTAAAAGCTTCAACCACTATATCTGTTTTTTTATAATCTACTTGTCTTCCAACTATCAAATAATAATCATCTATTTCACTCTCTTCTACTGGTGTATATAGGTTTGTATTAACTGGAGGGTAAATAACATCTGATTCCCTGCGGTAATATTTTAGGGTTCTATTTTGAATAAATTTTGATATTGATATTATTTTGTCTGGTCTTTGGCCTGCTATAAAATCCCAAATCCTTATTTTATTAAATCTCTTTTTTATATATTTTTTTAAAATCGAATCTATTATTTTTATATGAGTAATACTCATTTCTTTTATATATAAATGCATATAGTCCCACAAATAACGAGTAGGCGAGTCAAGATAGCATATATGTAATGTTGAAGGTTTGGTTATGACGCCTTTTGCTACAACATGACTGTTTGATAAAACTATATCATATTCAGATAAGTCAAATTGCTCTATTGCATATGGCATTTGATTTAAATAAAATTGCCATTTTCTTTTTGCCAAAGGCATTTTTTGTAAATAAGAAGTTATTATTTTGGCATTTTTAAACTCAGGCATTTTCTTTTCATTATAAATCAAGGTATAAATAGGAGCTTCTGGCCATATTTCATGAAAATTTATTATACATCTTTCAGCGCCACCCCAATTTGTTAACCAATCACAAACTATAGCAATCTTTGGTTTTTTTTGATTATTATATTCTTGTTGTTTTTCTGTGTTATTTTCCATAGCTAAATTATAGCAAAAAAAGGTATTTTTGCCAAATAAAGTAGGTGAGGGTTTGAAATCCTCACCTACATATTAAATCTAGTAAGCTCCTTTGCGGAATATTACAACCACAATGGTTTTTAAAATTATTATTATATCCAAAAAGAAAGACCAATTTTCTATATAATATTTATCCAGTTCCACCCATTCATCAAATTTTACATCTGATCTTCCTGAAACCTGCCAAAGCCCGGTTATCCCTGGTTTTACTCCAACTATTCTTTTCATTTCTTCTCTAGTATATCGAGATACTTCCAGTGGCATTGGTGGGCGAGGTCCAACCAAACTCATTTCTCCTTTTAATACATTGTAAAATTGAGGTATTTCGTCTAGAGAAAATTTTCTTAGAAATCCACCTATCTTTGTAATCCTTGGGTCTTTTTCTAATTTAAACATATTACCGTATTTTTTTATAAATTCACCATGTCTTTTGTCGGCATCTTGATACATAGTTCTAAATTTATAAATTTTAAAATTCTTATCCCTACCCACTCTTTCTTGTTTGAAAAATATAGGTCCTCTAGATGTTATTTTTATAATTATAGCTATTATAATTTGGATTGGTAATGATAGTATAATACCGAAAAATGATCCTGTAATATCTAGCATTCTTTTTGTTATCCTACCCCAACCAGTAAGATTGCTTCTTTTTATTTCAAAAACAGGAATTTTACCAAAAGTTTCTGACTCACTATTTTTTGAGTAAAGAGCAAACATTGATGGTACATAGCGGAACGAAACATGTTTATCTTCACAAAGGTGGATAATGTTTAGATTTTCTTGTGGAGTAGATGGTTCGGTATGGATAATTTCGTCTGGATTAGTTTTTGCAACAATACTGCCTAGCTCATTAATAAAACCAATAATCTCGGCTTTTGATGTTAAAGATTCCATATTTCCATTTGTTTTTATAATCCCAATTATTTTCATGCCTTTGCCTGGATGTTTTTCTATATCTCTTATAATTTCTTTTGCGGTTTTATTTGTTCCGATAATTAAAACTTTTTTTATTCCAATATTAAATCTAAAAAGAAACCTTTTTATAAAATAAATAATTATTCTAACAAGTATAGTTAAAAAAGTTATAATTCCTAGAGCATACAAAATTATAAGACGAGAAAAAAAAGACTCTTTAATAAAGAACATTGTTGTTACAAAAAGCATAAGAGCTGTTGGGGTGGCAATTAGTATTCTGTAAAGAACTTGGCCCATTTTCCGATTTATTTTTATACTATAAAGTCCAAAGAAAGAAAAAACCAATATCCAAACAGGAAGAAAATAGTATAAAAAAAATAAATAATCTTTTAATGGGGGAATATATATTATATTAAAAGGATCAATGTGTTTTCTAATATAATATGCTGCCATAAAACCAAGTATAGCTGACATTAAATCTAGCGGTATCAATAAAGAAGTAAGAAAAAGTTCTGATTTTTTCATAGGAATGACCTTAAATCATATAATCATGTGAGTATATAGATAAAATAAAACAAGGGACTTAATTATATATTTTATAGTTTTAATTGTTTAATTGGTTTTGCCCGAAGGCAAAAGTATAAGTAATTCTATAAGCCGGGTTCTGTAATAAGTTATAAATAAATTTACAACTTAATGACAATCATCTATCTAGCCCCGTCATTACTGGCGGGATCGAGCGAAAGGACTTGATATATTTCAGTAAGAGCACTGTAAAAATATAAAAAGCTTTCCCTTTCTTGCACCAAGTGGGGTTTGCCCTCGCATATGTCGCCATATGCGTAGATGAGATTTTACTCTCAACTTTTCATTCTTCCTTTGGGAAGCATTGGTTTCTGTGGCACTATTCCCTTATCTTGCGACAGGTGGCTGTTAGCCATCACTCTCTCTTAAGGTGCCCGGACTTTCCTCCTCTCAATAATTTTTGAGGCGATTGTCCAAACTACTTATACCTTTTTTATTTTACAATAAAAAAAGCCAATAGTCAAATTTTGGCTTATTTTATATGTTTTTTGCATTATTTTACCTTTTTTATCTTTACCCAAGCAGATTTTAGATTTGGTTCTTTTGAGATAGGATCAATCATCACCTCGAATAATTTATTTACAAGCGTGTTTTCAAAGTGGAATGGTACTGATAAGACTCCTTTTTTAAAATCAGTTGAAACTTTAGCAGTAATTTCTATTTCTCCTAATGGTGATTCTAATATGATTTTTTCACCTTCTGTTATATTATTGTTTTTTGCATCTTCCTCGTTAATTTTGCAGAAAGCGAAAGGTGTTAATTTTAATAATTTTTCATTTCTTCTGGTTAGTTCCCCAGTACAAAAATGATGAGGAGATCTTTGAGTTGTTAGTAAAAATGGATAATCTTTGTTTTCTATTTCCCTTTCTGGATTCTCATCATCAATTGGTAAGAACTTTTCAAAAAATTTTTCTTTGTCTGCAAAATTATTATTATTATTATTTATTTTTTCTATATCGAGGTTTGCATAGGCCGGGTTTGCTTTTTTTATCTCTTCGAATATTTCTTCTGTGGAATTGTATTGGAATTCTTTTTCTTTTCCAAATAAAAAAGATAAATCTGACAGAAATTTCCAGGCTGGTTGGATTATTTTATTTATTCCATTTATTGAATTTACCTTTTCTACTCTTCTTTCTGCGTTTGTGATGGTACCATCATTTTCAAAAAGCAGGGGGGTTGGGATAGCTACATCGGCGAATTCAAAAGTTTTGCTTGGGTAATAATGAATATATACAACAAATGTGTTTTCTAATTTTTTATGTAATTTATTTAAATCAGGCATTGATTGTGCGGGGTTTGCTACCAAAACAAAGACAGCTTTTATTTTTGGGTCATACATGAATTCGGTGAGATGATGCCCTGGGGTGTCATTTAAAACTTCATGCCATATTTTCTTTGTTTGGCTTGGGCTTCCTCCGAATGGTACCCAATCAGGACAAGTTCCCATATCCCCAGCTCCTTGTACGTTTATTTTACCTCTCATTGGAATAACATTAGCATCTTTTAATATCGATAAATTTAAAATAGCAGAAACATTATTTACCCCATTTGCATGCTGAGTCATTCCCATACCATGCATAAAAGTTGGTTTTTTTGATTCTTTAATTAGCTGATAAAAACTATCAAAAACTTCTCGTGGCAAATCACATTTTTCTAATACATATTTTTCATTAAATTTTTCAACACTTTTTGATAGTAGGTAAAAGTTTTCTAAATTATTTTTTTCTTTATCATAATTTTTTTCTTCGATGATTTTTTTTATTATTCCACCAAAAAGAGTTACTGATTCAGAAAACCTAATGTTTATAAAAATATCAGCCAATCTTGTTGTTTCGCTTTGTTCAATATCAATACAGACCAATTTTGCACCATTCTTTTTTGCTTCCATTATTCTTTGAAATGCAACAGGATAATTTCCTGCTGGGTTTGTTCCGGTCATAATAATTAGATCTGATTCTATTAAATCATCCATATAGTTTGGCATAGCTGGATTACCAAACATTTTTCTCATAGCAGTGGTTGTGGCAGAGTGGCATAGTCTTGCGCAACAATCTATGTTATTGGATCCAAAAACCACCCTGGCAAATTTTGATAAAATAAAATTATCTTCATTGGTAGAATCTCCGGATCCTATAAAAGCTACTTCATCACCTTTTAAATCTTTGGTTTTTTCAAAGATATATTTTTTGGTTTCTTCAAGATCTACGTCCTCCCATTTACCATTTTTTTTTATTTTTGGTGTTTTTATTCTATCTTGGAGATCTAAACTATTTAAAGTCAACCCTTTTATACAAGGCTTACCTCGGCTAGCGGGGTCATCTAGAACTGGCAAGATTTTTGATATTTTACCTTCATTATCTACTTCATAATTAAGCTGGCATCCACAACCACAATAAGTACAAGTTGATTTTATGGTTTTCATGTGTTTTTAATTTTATTATTTTTTTTAATTATAATTTAATTTTTATTGAAAATCAAAAAACCCTCTTTTTGAGAGGGTTTTTAAAAAAATCCTTTATTTTTTATTTAGCTCGGCTAAAATAAATTTTTCAAATTTTTCTAAAGGGTATGCTCCAAAAACCAATTTACCATTTATAAGAAAAGCCGGTGTACCTTCGATTTTGGTTTTTCCTTTTGAAATAATTTTATCATTTTCATCCAATGCTATTTCTTCAAATTCTTGAGACTCAGCTTCTTTTAATTGTTTATTTACTTTATCTAAAACATTGGTGTTATTTAGATGTTTTTCAAACAACTGTATATCTAATTCTAATTTTTTAGCGTATGAAATAAAATCTGATTTTGTTAGATTGCCTTGATTATTAAATAATAGATCGTGCATTTCCCAGAATTTTCCTTGAAGTCCTGCTGCTTCTGCTGCTTGAGCGGCTGGTGTAGCAGCTGGGTGAATACTGTTTAGGGGAAAATGTACAAAAGTTACACTAACTTGATCTTTGTATTTTTCGTAAATAGCTCCCACACTATCTGCACCTTTTTTACAATATGGACACTGAAAATCACTATATTCTATTATCTTCACTTTTGCATCGGGGTTTCCTTTTACCCATTTTTGATCAATATTTTCAATTGGGTCAGAGTTTTGAGTAGAAGTTGATGTTTGTGGTTCATTTTTTTCTTGTGAGGCTGTTCCGGAGGCTTTGCTGTCACTCATTAAGAAGATAAAAATACCAACACCAATAATAACTATTAAAAAAGATACTATTGGTAAGAGTTTTTTTGTTGTTTCTTGCATTGTTGTTTTATTAGTTATAATTGGTTACAGGGATTATTTTATCATAGATAGTTGTTTGTTTCAAGATAACTATTTTATGGATTGAATAAACTATCACACCTTTGTTTTTTTGAGAATTCACATCCGCAGTAATTTTGTCTATAAAATCCCTCAGATTTACTTATTTCACAAGATTTTTTATACCCGTCCTCTTTCTTCCAGTTTGCTTCCAAAAATTTTAAATTATTTTTTTCAGCAATCCTTTTTCCGATTTCATTAATTAATTTTGAGTTTTTATGTGGACTAATTGATAGGGTGGTGGCAAATAATATGGGGTCTTTGAGATTCTTGGGATAATTGGAATTGTTGAGATGTTGGGCAGCATATTCGGCAGTTTTGGTTAGTCTAAACTCAAAACATTTGGCGCACCTAGTACCACCTTCAGGCTCTTTTTCTAGACCTTCTATATATAATAACCAATCCTTGTGATTGTATGGTATTTCGATAAAAGGTATTTTATTTTTTTCGCAATATCTTCTGCATTCATTTTTTCTTTTATTGTACTCTTCTAGGCAATCAATATTTGGATTAAAATAAAAAACAGAAACATCATATTGTTTCAATAGTTCTAATACATAAGCTGAGCATGGTGCACAGCAGGTGTGTAGGAGTAGTCTTTGCATAAACTGCGGGACCTGGGCTCGAACCAGGATTGACGGCTTCAAAGGCCGCTGTCCTACCATTAGACGATCCCGCAATAGAGTAAAAAATTAATAAATTAAAAAAATAATAAATCAAATAATATCTTAACATATTTTTTCTAAAATTAAAAGTCAGGATTTCTCCTGACCTTTATGTTTTTTTGTTTAAATGCTTTTATGGTTAAATGAATTTCTATTTCTTTGGTTGTTTTACATTTTTATGAGGTTTTAATTTTGCAAAAAATTTAGTAAATTTATTTTCTTTTTTTGTTTGACATTTTACGCAATAATTTGCGGAAGGAAAAGCCTCTAATCTTTCTTGTGGTATTTCTTCTTTGCAACTATCACATTTACCATAAGTACCAGCTTCTATTTTTGCCAAAGCTTTAATATTGCTGGTTAGTAATTTTTCTAAGTTTTTATCCAAAGCTAAATGAACCTCGTATTCTGCAATTTCTGCTGCATTTTCTTCATCTTTGTCACCATACTCTGGGTATATTGGTTTGAAGTTTTTTCCTTTTTTCTCAGCAATTTTACTAAGTTCTTCCTCTAAATCGTTTTTTTCTTGAAGTAGTCTCTCTTTGATTTTTTGGATTTTTTCTTTTTCCATTTTTTTACTTTTAATTATAAAACATCAGCATCTATTAATATTGTACACTATTTTTTAAAAAGTCAAAACTTTTCTATTTCAAAAAATGTTTTTATATAATAATATAGATATAAATAAAAGTAAAACAAATATGGAAACTATTTTTGTAGAAATTGGCTTTGGTATTTTATTAGCCATAGTTTTTGGCATTTTGGCTAAGATTTTAAAACAACCATTAGTTATTGCATATATAATTGCTGGCTTTGTTATTGCACCTTATTTTTTTGATTCACAACAAGGTAAAGAAATTGTTTCGGTTTTTTCTACTATTGGTATAGCTTTCCTTCTTTTTATAGTTGGTATGGAGATGAAAACTGAAAAAATATTAGAAATAGGCAAAAAGGTAGTTTTGGTTGGTTTACTTCAGGTTTTGATAACTTTTGTTTTAGGTTTTTTATTATCAATACTACTTGGTTTTAGCACGATAGTTAGTATTTATATTGGTATAGCGCTTTCTTTTAGTAGTACTGTTATAGTAGTAAATCTACTTAGCGAAAAGAGATCAATAGATTCTCTTTATGGAAAAATATCTATTGGTGTTTTAATACTTCAAGATGTGTTTGCTTTAATTATTTTGGTTGTTCTTTCTGGTTTTGAAAATAAAATAGGTATAAATTTTCAGGGTATATCAATGATTATTTTAAAGGTATTAACTGCCTTTTTTGTAATATACTTAACCAGTCGATTTATTATAAAGCCAGTTTTTAAATACCTAGCACATTCACTTGATATTCTTTTTCTTTCTTCAATAGCCTGGTGTTTTGCTGTTTCGGGTATGGCTGTTTTACTTGGTTTTTCTGTTGAAATGGGGGCTTTTTTGGCTGGTATTTCTTTGGCTCAATTACCCTATAGTGAAGAGATTGTCTTGAAGTTATCTCCCTTGAGAGATTTTTTTCTAATACTTTTTTTTGTTTCTTTGGGTATGCAGACGAATTTTTCTGGGATGGAAAAAATATTTTTACCACTAATAGTTATTACATTATTTGTTTTGATTATTAAGCCGTCCATAATAATGTTTATCTTGAGTAAATTTGGTTTTACAAAAAGAACTAGCTTTTATTCAGGGGTATCATTATCTCAGACTAGTGAGTTTTCTTTGATTATAGTTGCTATTGGTCTTTCTTTGGGGCATATAAAAAACGATATTGTTACTTTGGTTATATTGGTTACTATAATTACTATCTTGGTTTCTTCTTATCTAACAACCTTTTTGGGCCACATATATAATGTATTGCAAAAACAATTAAGTTTTTTTGATGGTAAAAATTGTAAAAAAGAAAAAACAAAGAGTATAAAATTCACAAATCATATTATTCTTTTTGGCTATCATCGTCTTGGAAAACAAATATTGAAATCATTAGAGAAAATTAGCAAAAAAGTTTTAATCATTGACCTTGATCCTGATGTTGTTTATGAATTGATAAACAAAGGAAAGTATTGTATGTATGGGGATGCTTACGACCCTGATTTAATTGAAAAATTGAATCTTTCAAAAGCTCAGATGATAGTTACTACATTTTCTGGTAAAAAAAGTAATGCTTATTTAATAAAGAAAGCAAAAGAAAAAAATAAAAAAATTAAAATCATTTCAATGGCTGATCATGCGGATGATGCAATTTATTTATATAATATAGGAGCTGATTATGTTATATTACCTCACCATTTGAGTGGAGAATATATGGCTTCTATGTTTGAAGATATGGGTAAAAATAAAAAAAGTTTTAAAAAGATAAAAAATTCTCACATAAATTTTTTAAAACAATATAAAGTTGGTTGATTTTATTCTATGACTATTAAAATAAAAAATATAATAATCTATCTTTATGCTATAACCATTATTGTTTTGGGTTTATTTTTTATTTTACAAGCTAATAATTTAGATATTAGTAATCCCCAAAAACAAAAAATAGTTAGCTCTCAAAATACAAATCAGAAGAATGATAATAATGGTTTAGTCAAAGATTTTCCAAGGGAAAATGTAAAAGAAAACATAAAAGAGAAAGAGGATGTACTGGAAATTTCTTCTTTGGTAGAAAAAGAACCATTTTATTCTTATGAAGTTGTATATAAAACAAAAAATGTAAAAATAAATATTGGCGAAACACAAAATATATCAGTTAAAATAAAAAATACCGGTAATACAACTCTTTATTCAACCGGGCAAAACCCTTTCTTTTTGGGATCTAGTCGATCAAATGATAGATTGTCTGTGTTTTATAAACAAGGTGCAAGAGGGTGGTTTTCTTCAAATAGAATACTAATGGATAAAACAGAATTAAGACCAAATGAAACAGCTACTTTTCTATTTCAAATAAAAGCACCTGAAAAAACTGGAATTTACAGAGAGTTTTTTACTCCTGTTTTGGATGGAGTTAAGTGGTTTGAAGATAAGGGTATTTATTGGGATATAGAAGTAAGAGATCCTAAAAATACCGATGAAGAATTAAAATTGACCATAGATGGGAAGCCTATGGAATACATAAGAATTAGTTTGAAAGAACAAAACCTCTATGTTATGGAAAATGGTCTAGCAAAATATGTATTTAGAACATCTACCGGTTTGGCTGGGATGGACACACCAAAAGGAGAGTTTAAAATTTATAATAAATATCCAGTTGCCTATAGTGCCCCATATCAATTATATATGGATAATTGGATGGCTTTTACTCCTTCTGGTTCTCACGGAATACACTCTTTACCTTATTGGTCCCTAAAAAATGGTGGCAGACTTTACGAAGGAGAAGACCATTTAGGAACCCCTGTTTCTCATGGTTGTATTAGAATTAGTCTAGAAAATTCCAAAACTCTTTATGCTTGGGCAAAGGTAGGGACCCCTGTTTTTATAAGCGATTAAATGAAAATCTGCTATAAAAGGCTTATTTATTTAGGTTGATATTTTATTCTAAGTGATATATAATAAACTGGTAATGAGGAATAACTCCTTTTGTTTTTTCTTTTTGAAAAAATCAATTATTATTGTGAATCAAATCATATAATTTAGAAATTAATTTTTTTTATGGTATCTGCCAAAGAAGCATCAAAAAAGTATACTGCTGAATCAATCCAAGTTTTGGAGGGCCTTGAGCCTGTTCGTCTACGTCCAGGTATGTATATTGGTTCAACTGGCTTGCAAGGTCTCCATCATATGGTTTGGGAGGTTTTGGATAACGCTATTGATGAAGCTATGGCGGGATATGCTACAGAAGTTTTAGTTGAAGTATTGCCAGATGATATGATAGCTGTTACTGATAACGGTCGTGGTATTCCAGTAGAAATTCATCCTCAAACCAAAAAATCTACTCTTGAAACTGTACTAACTGTACTTCATGCCGGTGGTAAATTTGGCGGAGAAGGATACAAGGTTTCTGGAGGTTTGCATGGCGTGGGCGTATCTGTGGTGAATGCACTATCTACGTATCTAAGAGCAGAAGTTAAAAGAGATGGCAAGCTTTATTCTCAAGAATTTAAAGTTGGTCATGCTACAGGAAAGATGAAAGAAGAGGGTAAAGCGATTGGGACTGGCACAAAAATTACTTTTCAACCAGACGCTTCTATTTTTGAAACTACTAAATTTTCTTTCAAAACTATCTCAGAACATTGTCGCCAAACAGCTTATCTAAATAGAGGCCTCAATATTACGGTAGTGGATTTACGAGAGGAGATTGAGTCTGTAGGTGAGACTGATTTTGGTAAAAAAGGAAATATAAAATATCCAAAAAAGAAAGAGACATACTACTTTGAAGGTGGTGTTTCTTCTTATGTTTTACATATTAATAAAAATAAAGAGCAATTGAATCAACCTCCATTTTATGCTATTAAAACTGTTGATTCTATGACAATTGAGATTGCGATTCAGTATACCAATGTTTTTAACGAAAACGTACTTTCTTTTGCGAACAATATTTATACGCCTGATGGTGGTATGCACATGACAGGTTTTAGGACAGCCTTAACTAGAGCGTTAAATGATTATGCAAGAAAATCAGGATTATTAAAAGATAATGATGATAATCTTTCTGGGGAAGATGTTCGTGAAGGCTTAACTGCTATTTTATCTATAAAACTTCCCGCACCTCAATTTGAAGGTCAAACAAAAGCAAAGCTTGGTAACCCAGAAGCAAGAACTGCAGTTGATTCAGTGGTAGCTGAGGGATTAACAATATATTTGGAAGAAAATCCAACTGAAGCCAAAAAGATAATTGAAAAAAATATTTTGGCAGCTCGTGCAAGACTCGCTGCAAAAGCAGCAAGAGATACTGTAATTCGCAAGGGTGCGCTTGAAGGAATGACTCTGCCTGGTAAACTTGCTGATTGCTCAAGTAAAAAAATGGAAGAATGTGAGCTGTATATAGTAGAGGGTGATTCAGCTGGTGGCTCCGCAAAACAAGGCAGGGATAGAAATTTTCAAGCGATACTTCCACTGCGTGGAAAAATATTAAATGTTGAAAGAGCAAGACTTGATCGAATGCTAGCTTCTACGGAAATTCGCGCACTGATCGTAGCACTTGGGGTTGGCATTGGAGACACTTTTGATATTTCCCGCCTTCGTTATGATAGAATTATAATAATGACAGATGCTGATGTAGATGGCGCTCATATTCGTTCTTTGCTTTTAACTTTCTTTTACCGTCATATGAAAACGCTTATTGATAATGGACATGTATATATTGCACAACCTCCTCTTTATAAAATTACAAAAGGAAAAGAATCAAAATATGCTTATGCCGATGATGAAAAAGAACAAATAGTTGCAGAGATGCTCGAAAAAACAGAAGAAGAGGCGAAGAGTAAAAAGGGCAAAAAAGATGAGGTTGTTGAAGAAATTGAAGAAGCCGAAATCGTTGAGAGCGGAGAAAACATTGAAGGAGAGGAAATAATCGAAGACAAGAAAAAAGAGCCAAAGATCAATATTCAGCGATATAAAGGTTTGGGTGAAATGAATCCAGAGCAATTATGGGAGACCACTATGGACCCAAAAAACAGAATCCTTCTCCGTGTAAATGTAGAAGATGCTGCAAAAGCAGATGAAGTTTTCTCAACATTGATGGGAGACGAAGTGCCACCAAGAAAACGTTTTATCCAATCACATGCGAAGTCAGTAAAGAATCTTGATATATAAATATTAATTTTTTAAATTTAATTTTTGATTTTATAAAAAATGCCAGAAGAAAAAGACGAACAAAACTTAAACAACAAAGATGAACAGGCCGGCTCCACGCAGGAGCATAGAGGTAACGAGAACGAAAGCAAAGTAGCTGTCGAGCCGGCAGTTGATGATCTTCGATTTGGTTACTTGAAGCCTCGCGAGATTGTTACTGAAATGCAAGAGTCATTTCTTGATTATGCGATGTCGGTTATTGTTCAACGTGCATTACCAGATGTTCGTGATGGTTTAAAACCGGTACATCGCAGAATTCTTTACGCGATGTGGGATACGGGCTTACGAGCTAACGCAAAATTTAAGAAATCAGCAGCAGTTGTTGGTGAGGTTCTTGGTAAGTATCACCCTCATGGTGATAGTGCGGTTTATGAATCTATGGTTAGAATGGCTCAGGAATTTTCGATGCGATACCCATTTGTGAATGGTCAAGGTAACTTTGGTTCTATGGATGGGGATAGTGCGGCGGCTATGCGTTATACCGAAGCAAAACTTACAAAGATTGCGGAGGAAATGCTTTTTGACCTAGAAAAAGAAACAGTTAATTTTATACCAAACTATGATGGTTCGCACCAAGAGCCTCAAGTTTTGCCATCAAAAGTTCCAAGTCTACTTCTTAATGGAGTAGAGGGTATCGCTGTGGGCATGGCGACAAAAATTCCACCACACAATCTTGGAGAAATAGTTGATGCTATAGTTTATCTTATTGATAATCAAGATGCTTCAGTTGAAGATCTGATGCGATATGTTCCGGGGCCAGATTTTCCGACTGGTGGATCAATTTATAATGCAGAAGAAATTAAACAAGCGTATACAACCGGCAAGGGAAGAATAGTAATGCGTGGTGAAGCAAAAATTGAAGAAGGCAAAAAAGGCGGAGATTTCAAAATCGTTATTACGGAATTGCCTTATCAAGTAAATAAAGCAGCGCTTGTAGAAAAAATCGCGATGCTTCATAAGGAAAAAAAGATAGTAGGCATCTCAGATCTTCGTGATGAGTCAGATAGAGAGGGAGTGCGCGTTGTTATAGAATTAAAAAAAGATGCCTATCCGCAAAAGATATTAAATTCTTTATACAAAATGACCGCCCTTCAAGATACTTTTTCTGTAAACATGTTGGCGCTTGTTGATGGTATTCAGCCAAGAGTTTTAAATCTAAAAGAAGTTCTAGAATATTATATTGCGCATAGAAAAGAAGTTGTTATTCGCAGAACTGAATTTGAATTGAAAAAGGCAAAAGATAGAATGCATATTTTGGAGGGTTTGAAAATCGCCCTTGATCATCTTGATGAGGTAATAACAACAATTCGAAAATCAAAGAACAAAGAAGAAGCAAAAGAAAACTTAATAAAAAAATTCAAACTTTCTGAAGTCCAAGCACAAGCAATTCTTGATATGAGGCTATCAGCGCTAGCTGCTCTTGAAAGACAAAAAGTAGAAGATGAGTACAAAGAAGTAAAGGCTTTAATAAAAGAACTCGAATCAATCCTTGCGTCCGAAGAAAAAATAATGCAAATCATAAAAGATGAAATGTTAGAAGTGAAAGAGAAACATGATAACGATAGAAGAACAAAAATTGTTAAAAAAGCTATCGGTCAATTCCGTGACGAAGACCTAGTTCCAAACGAAGAGGTAATTGTTACTTTGTCTGAAGGTGGTTATATAAAGAGAATGCCAATATCAGCATATAGAACACAATCTCGTGGAGGCAAGGGGGTAATTGGCGCAACAATGAAAGAAGAGGATTCTATTGCTCATATTACAACCACAATGAATCACGACTACTTACTTTTCTTTACGAATAAAGGTAGAGTATTTCAAACAAGAACTTTTGAAATACCTGTAAGTTCTAGAATTGCAAAAGGACAGGCTGTGGTGAACATAATCCAAATCGGAAGTGACGAAAAAGTAACTTCTATGATTACTCTAAAAAATCCTGAGCAAGAAGGATATATGTTTATGATTACCAGAAAAGGAACAGTAAAGAAAACAAAAATTTCTGATTATAAAAACGTTCGAAAGTCTGGTATTATTGCAATCAAGCTTGATGTCGGAGATGAGCTTCATTGGATTAAAGTGACTTCTGGTAAAGACGAGGTGATGATGGTGAGCTCTCAGGGTCAATCAATTCGTTTTTCTGAGACTGATGTTCGTCCAATGGGTAGAGCTTCACGAGGGGTTCGTGGTATGAAGATGAAGGGAAATGATTTTGTAGTAGGGGCGGATGTTATAACTGAGGGAGAAAAGAACTTGAAGTTACTAGTTTTATCAGAAAATGGTCTTGGTAAGAAAACTCCAATTGAAGAATACAATATTCAAAATCGTGGAGGATCAGGAGTTAAGACAGCTAATGTAACAGATAAGACAGGAAAATTAATTGGAACAAAGATAGTTGATGATAGTAAAGATATGGACCTAATATGTATATCAAAAGAAGGACAAGTGATCCGTACTCCGCTCAAAGACATCCGAACTATTGGTCGCTCAACACAGGGAGTTAAAATTATGAGAATGCACGAGGGAGATAAGATCGCATCAATGAGTATAATCTCAAATGAAGAAGAAGATGAAGCAAGTAAAAGCGATGCAGGTGAGAAAAAGGTTGAAGATACTACCAAAAAAATTCTAGAAAAAAAAGAAAAGGAGGTAAAAATAGAAGAAGACATAGAAGAAGTAACAGAGGAAATTAGCCAGCTAGAAGAAATTAGTGAAAATCTAGAAGTGATGGGCATGATACAGAAAGAGAAATATCACAAAAAAGGGGAGAAAGTATCCGAAGAAAAAAAAGAAAAAAATAAAGTTGGAAAAAAAGTAAAAGAAGAAGAGAAAACCATTGAGAAAAAGACGGTAAAGAAAATTAGTTCTTCAAAAATCAAAGAAACAAAGAATAAAAAAGAAGAGAAGGTAGCTAAGAAAAAAACTGTCGTCAAAAATATAGAAAAGAAAGATCAAAAAACAAAACCAAATACAAAACCAACCTCAATTAATTTCTTTTCAGCCAACACTTTCAAGAAAAAAAGAATGGGTTAAAATATAAATAAACAATCTCAAATAATAGAGACTGTTTATTTTTTTGTAAAAAAATAGATTTTTTGTTATAATTATTATTATGAAGATTTCAGACATAGCTAAAAAATTGGGATTATCTATAAAAGAAGTTCGAGATTTATCAAAAGAACTTGGTTTTGTTGTTGCTCAAAAATCCAATACAATGAGTGATAAAAAAGCCAAAGAGTTTATTGACACTGTTTCTGAAAATAAAAAAGCTACCAATAATGATAAAAAAAGTATAGATGAAACAAAAGAAGAAAAAGAAACAAAAGAGATAAAAATAGAAATACCTGAAATAATCTCAGTAAAGGACTTTGCAGAGATAATAGATCTTCCAGTTACAAAGGTTATGACCGAGCTTATAAAAAATGGTGTCATGGCCTCTCTTAATGAAAATATTGATTATGAAACAGCTGAGATAGTTTCTGAGTATTTGGGAATAAAAATAAAAAAGAAATTAGAAAAAAAAGAGGAAGAAGAAAAAAGTCAATCAATAGGTAAAATAAAAAAACCAAGACCACCAGTGATTACTATAATTGGTCATGTTGATCATGGAAAAACAAAATTACTTGATTATATTCGTTCTACAAATGTAGTAGAAGAAGAATCAGGTGGTATAACCCAAAGAATTGGAGCTTATCAAATTAAGAAAAATAATAGAAAAATTACATTTATTGATACTCCTGGTCACGCGGCTTTCTCAGCTATGCGTGAGCATGGTGTGCGTATTACTGATGTTGCGGTTTTGGTTGTTGCGGCGGATGATGGAGTAAAACCTCAAACAAAAGAATCTGTCATTTTTGCCCAAGAAGCTGGTGTTCCAATAGTTGTTGCAATAAACAAAATAGATAAACCCGAAGCAAATATTGAGAAAACAAAAAGAGAATTGGCGGATATTGGACTTTTGCCAGAGGATTGGGGTGGTAATACTGTAATGGGTAGTATTTCAGCTAAAACCGGTCAGGGTATAGATGAATTAATAGACTTGATTTTATTGGTTGCCGATATGAAAAAAATTGAAAGCTACATAGATGTACCAGCTAATGGATTTGTTATTGAATCAAAACTAGATCCAGGTAGAGGACCGGTTGCGACAGTTTTGGTTCGCGATGGTGTTTTGAAAGTAGGAGATTCGGTAACTATCGGTAGAAATGTTTGGGGTAAAATAAAATCAATGAATGATTATAAAAAGAAAAGACTGAAAGAAGCATACCCTTCTGATGCTGTTAGAATATCTGGTCTATCGTCTGTGCCAAAATTTGGCGATCTTTTGGAATCACAAGAATCCATAAATACAGCAAAAGCTAGAATAGATAAATTCAAAAAAGAATCTTCTTTTAAAAAAATACAAAATGTTTTTTCCCTTTCTTCTGCTTCAGAGGCTGCTAGGTGTGGAGAATTGAAAGAGCTTTGTGTTATTATAAAAGCTGACTTTGTTGGTTCTTTGAAGGCAATAAGAGATTCTCTTGAAAATATGAAATTTAATGAAGTACAACTCAAGATAATAAATGATGGGGTTGGTGATATTAATGATTCTGATGTTAAAATGGCTCAGGCTACAGGAGCGGTTATTTTAGGATTTAGAGTTGATATTAATTCAAATGCAAAAAGGATTACAGAAAACAATAAAGTTTCAATTGAGACTTTTGATATTATTTATGAATTGATTGATAAAGTTTTATTTGCACTTTCTGGTCTTTTGGAACCGGAGATAGAAGAAATTGAAATAGCCAAAGGCAAGGTTTTAAAAATATTTAAAGACTCATTGAAAGATAAAATTTTAGGTTCTAGTTCTACTAGTGGTAAATTTGAAAAGGGTGCTATAATCAGAATATACAGAAATGAAGATCTTGTTGCAGAAGGAAAAATAACCTCTTTAAAGGAGGGTGATAAAAATGTTTCTGAGATAGAGGCAAATAAAGAATTTGGTATGGGGGTTGAGCTTCAAAGAAAGGAAAATGAAAAAATAAAAATAGAAGAAGGGGACAGATTGGTAGCTTTCAAAAAAGAAGAAAAGAGAAAGGAATTAACGAGATTAAATTAGAATAATATTAGCTTATGAAAAGTATAGGAATATTAGGTAGAACAAATGTAGGCAAATCGACTTTATTTAATCGTCTTATAAAACAAGACAAGTCGATTATCTCATCAATTGCGGGGACAACCCGTGATTTTGTTTCTGGTAGAATGATTATCTCTGATCAAGAAATAGAATTGATTGATTTTGGTGGTGTTGATTTTGATACTCAAGATTTTTTAGAAAAAAAAGTTCAAGAAAAAATATTAAACAATATATCAAGACTTGATTTGATAGTTTTTGTCGTTGATGGAAAATCAGGTATATCATCAGAGGATGAAAGAATAACGGAGATTATCAGAAAATCAAAGAAACAGACCATATTAGTTATCAATAAGGTTGATGGGAAAAAACAAGAAGAACAAATTTACGATTTTTATTCATTAGGATTTGATGAGATTATTCCAGTGTCAGCTATTACAAATAAAAATCTTGAAAGTTTAATTTTAGAGATTAGTAATAAATTAAAAATAAAACAAAAGAAAACACTTAAAAAAACAGAAAAAGATTTAACAAAAATAGCCATAATTGGAAAACAGAATGTTGGAAAATCATCTTTATTTAATTATCTTTATGGAGAACAAAGAAATATAGTTAGTGATATAGCTGGCACAACTAGAGATATGATTGATGAAGAAATAAAATTAAATGATAAAGATTATCTTTTTATTGATACTGCAGGGCTAAGAAGAAAGTCAAAGATTAATCAATTTTTGGATAGAGAATCGTCTTATAAATCAATCAAGGCAATAAATAATTCTGATATAGTTTTGTATTTACTTGATACAAATTATTACGCCACATCTTATAATATAAAACTTTTAAATTATGCTTTAAAAAAAGGTAAGGCTGTTATAATGGTGGTTAACAAATGGGATATCAAACCCGCAGATATGACAGAAAAAAAATACAAAGAAATATTAATTAATGATAATAGTGCTTTTAAAAATATACCATTTATTTTCATTTCAGCTATAAAGGGAAGCGGGGTGGATAAATTAATTGAAGAAATAATCAACATGGAGGAAAAGCTTAGCTTTAAGATTTCTACCTCATCTTTAAATAGAGACATAAAAAGAATTATAAAAGAATCAAACCCAGGTATGGCAAAGATTTTATATGTGACTCAAGTTAGTCAAAGACCAATTGAATTTCTTTTTTTTATTAATAGAAAAAAGTTTTTTACTAAAAGGATCACAGATCATTTGGAAAAAAAGATAAGAGAAAAATATAAATTATTTGGGATCCCTATATTTTTAAAGTTTAGAGAGAGGGATAGATCATAGATCTATTTTATAATTTGGCTTTTCCAGTTTTCCAATATTACTTATTTTTGGAATTGATAATTTTAATCCAAATAATTCTTTTTTCAACCAAGGCTCCATTTTTATATAAAGCCAAACTCTTCCCGTTATATTTTTTCTAAAAATTTGTCCAAATATTCTAGAGTCAGAACTTGCTGTTCTGTTATCTCCCAGGACAAAAAAATTGTTTTCTTCTATTTTTATATCCTTTTCTCCTCTAGTTGTGGTTCCTGGAAATAAATAATCTTCTTCCAATTCTTTTCCTTCGGGATATTTTTCGTTTTTTATGACAAAACCACCATCCTCTTTTTCATTAAAATCAACTTCTTCACCGGGTAATCCTATTATTCTTTTAATGTAATTTTGATAAGGAGCATTTGGTGGATGGAATACAATAACCTCTCCTCTCTGTGGCTCTCTAAAGTGGTAAGAAAATTCATCAATTAGTAAATACTCCCCATTGTTAAAATTTGGTTCCATTGATTGACCCTCTACATAAAAAGGCTGTATCAAATAAAATCTAATAATAAAGGCTACGGCGATTACAAAAAAAAGTGTTTTGCCAATATCAAAAACAAAAAACAGTATTTCTTTAAAACCAAATAAAAAACTCTTTTCTGTTTTGTTTTTAAATAAAGAGTTTTTATCTTTTATTTTTTCTTTAGATTCATCCATTTTTTATTTTAAAAAGTATTTGTATGATTCATACAGGCATAAATAAATATTATCAAAAAAAGCTTTTTTTTAAAAGAGTTTTTGATATTTTGATATTTTTGTGTTAGAATAATATTGGTTTATTATAAAAACAAGGTCATCCTTGCTTTGTGTATTTTTTATGCAAAGTTTTGTTTTTTTAAATAATAAAATAAAAATAAAAAATAATAATAAATTAAAAAAAGTATGGAATCAGAAGTAGAAATAATAGAAATCCCAAAAAAGAATCATAAAAAAACCATTTTAATTGGTTTAGCTTTGTTTTTAACTTTTTTAATAATCTTTTTTGGATACAGAGCATTTAGTTTTACTAAAAAAATAATAGTTAGCAAATCTTCAAGTGCATCACCCTATCTATCCGGAGAGAGGGATCTGGGTAAGTTTGAAAGTGGTGATAGGAGAATAAATATATTACTTTTAGGTATGGGAGGAGAAAACCACCCCGGAGGAAATCTAACAGATACCATTCAAGTTGCAAGTATAGATCCAAAAAATAAAGAAGTATCAATTCTATCAATACCAAGAGATCTTTTTGTAAAAGTTGATGGTTTTGGTTCATACAAGATAAATTCTGTCTTTAGTTTAAATGAGAAAGGTTCTTTTGATTCTTCTTTAAAAGAGGGTGAAGATAGTGATAACAGAGAGTTATCTAAAAAAATGGATTTAATGAAAAAAACAGTAAGTGGTCTTTTGGGGGTGCCAATACATTATACGGCATTAATTAATTTTGATGGATTTAAGAAAATAATTGATATTTTTGATGGTATTGATGTTGAAGTAAAAAAGGATCTTTACGATCCTTATTATCCAGATGAATATGTGGAAGACTATGATCCGTTTTATATAGAGTCTGGAACACATCATATGGATGGTGAAACAGCTTTAAAATATGTTAGGTCAAGAGAGACAACCAGTGACTTTGATAGATCAAGAAGACAACAAGAAATAATGGTGGCAGTAAAAGATAAGGCGATTAAAAATATTAGTATGAAGAAAGTAAGCCAAATAATGAATATTCTTTCTGATAATTTTAAAACAGATCTTCAATTATCAGAAATAGAAGAATTAATAAAAATAGCGAAAGACATTGATAGCCAAAACATAAAAACAACCGTTTTGGATGATGGTGAGGAGGGTTTACTGTATTCTGATAGATATGATGAGATGTATGTTTTAGTTCCAGTTGATCCAACCTTGTCAGAACTTCACTTTTTTGTTTCTCAGTATTTTAGAGACCCGTTATTAGCTGAAGAAAAAGCAAAAATATCTATTGTCAATGGTACTAATAACGAATATTATCCAAATTATCTTTTGGAAAAATTAAAATATTATAATTATGATGTTACTTTATCTGAAAAAAATGATGACAAAATTTATGAAAAAACATTTATTTATGATTATTCAAACAATAAAAAGAAAGGAACTATAGATTTTTTAAAAAAATATCTAGGCAATGTTTCGATCATGAATCTTGGTAATCAAGATCATGATTATGATATAGAAATAATTATTGGAAAAAACTATCAGGGTAAAACTATAAAATGAAATTAAGTTTTTTTAAAAAAATATTATTACTTTTTCTTTTTTCCCTCTTTATAATTCTGGAATTATTTATTTTAACTGTTTTTAGTGTAGACTTTTTTGGTTTTTCTTTAGTCGAAGATTATATTTTATATATTTTTTTAGGGAATTGTTTTTTGATTTTTATATTTTTCTTTTATATTTTTAAAACAGGTTTTTTAACTAGAATTAATTTATACAAATCAATTCTTCCAATTTTAAATATCCTTGCTACTTATGCTTTTGTATTCTTTTCTCCAAATATTAATCTTGGTCAATTATCGATTGCTGCTTGCTTGGTTTCAAATTATGTTTTATTAATAAGTATAGAAAAAACGCAGAAAGTTGTTTTTATTAACTTGATATCTTTTTTCACTGTCTTTCTTTTCTATTTCTATGCCTATTCTTCTATTATATATTTAGTTTTTTCTTATAGTTTCATGGTACTTTTATTAGTTATTTTTTCTTCTCTTATTCTTTACTATAAAGTGAAAAGTATTGAAATGGATGAAAAATATAGAAGAATTTTTATAATCACATTTGCTTTAATTGTTGCGGAATTCTTTTTAGTTTTTTTCTTTATGCCAATAAAGTCAATTTTTATAAAAAGCCTTTTTTTGGTTTTTGTTTATTATTTTTATTGGGGTATGTTGGACCTATATGTTAGAAATGTTTTTAAGAAAAAACAAGTTATAGTTTTTTTTATAATCTTTTTTATACTATCAGTGATTTCTATTATTTATTCCTTTCTAAAATAATATGAGAAAAGAAATAACTTTATATCTAAAAAACAAAAAA
>Ga0101944_10002085_pt1 | contig 34810 bp, 27 predicted proteins | sample DewCreD2012metaG_FD_75245 | JGI IMG/M metagenome (GOLD analysis project Ga0101944, IMG submission 75245) | Hot spring sediment bacterial and archeal communities from British Columbia, Canada, to study Microbial Dark Matter (Phase II) - Dewar... ... | reverse complement strand
ATTAGCCGGGATAACTCCCCACCCGATGCCACTTTGCCAATATCCTGTATTTTTTCGTTTTTATTGGCAGAAAAAAGAAACGAAATATTATCCATACCAAACGGAGTAAAGTCGGGAGTATCCGTTCTGTCCACTTTAAACATACCATTGGCAATACTCATCTGTTTAAGCAATGCGGCCACCTGTTGTTCCATACGCGGAATGGCTGCAGTTCTTTGTTTCGTAAGTTTAGCAGCCAGTGCAGTAAGCTGTTCTTTCTTTTTTTCAAGCAATTGTTGAAGCTCTCCTGTTTTATACTCGGCATTCCCGATCAGATCAAGTTTTTCTTTCAACCGGCCGTGAATATCAATCAGTTCTTTCACTGTTTTAACATGGTGCTTTTGCTCAAGTGAATAAATCAGGTCAAGACGCTGCTTCACCCATTCATATCGCTGCGGATCAAACTCTACCTGTTCAACAAGCGATTCCATCCCGGCAGCAATATCTTTCAGTTCAATATAACATCCATCGAGCCGCTGGCTGTATTCATCGGCCTTTGAGAAGATACCCGACAATTTACCTGTATGTGAACAGATCTCTTTTAGAATTAAAAGCAACGACTGTTCGTCGCCGGATAACAGTTGTGTAGCATGGCTCAGGTGTTCCTTAATCTCGCTGATATTCTCAATCTCGTTAAGTTCCATTTCCAACTCTTCCTGTTCGTGAGGCACCAGAGTTGCATCATTCAATTGTTTAAACTGGAACGAAGTATAATCGAAATCAGCCAACGCCCGGCCTTGCTCGTCAACAGTCATTTTGTATTGCTTCTGCAAATGAACATACTCCTGATAGACGGCAGCATAATCATCGGCAAGCTGTTTACTTGCAGCAAAAGTGTCAAGCATCTTCATCTGAAAACGGTGATCGGCCAACGATAAACTTTCGTGCTGTGAATGAATATCAATCAGCATCATAGCCACTGTTTTAAGCGTATTAAGATCAACCGGCGTATCATTAATAAATGCCCTTGATTTGCCCGTGGGCTGTATCTCACGACGCAGAATCACTTCATCCTGATAATCAACATCAATCTCATCAAACAGTGATTTCAGGGCATATTCGGTTGCAATCACCGTTGCCTCCACAATGCACTTCCGGTTTGTATCACGCAGTACCTGCTTATCGGCGCGCTGACCAAGCAATAACGACAGGGCATCAATAATAATAGATTTACCTGCTCCGGTTTCTCCGGTAATAATAGTAAGCCCCTTTTTAAACTCAATCGTGATACGGTTGATGAGGGCAAAATTTTCAATGGTTAATGATCTGATCATAACAGCAGTTTATTGTTGCTGCTGGTCGCGCATTTGTTTATATTTGCCGGCATTGGGGGGATCAACCTCCATCAGGATGCGGGCCACCCTTGTCCGTTCATCCATAGGCGATTCACTAAATACATTGATAAACTCTTCTGTTTTAGCATCAAACAGGATGTTCAGATAATGCATAAACGGATCGGGTTTGGAGCGATAGACCGTTTGCAATTGTTCCACTGCTTTCATCATCTCACTACGTGCTTCATTTGGCTTTTCAGCCATCATATCGAGCCCTAAGCGATGATACGTGTAATAGAATGATCGCAGCGGACGGTACTTGTCATTCAGAATATTATTAATCAGCCAGTAACGGTTTTTATGATCAGAACTTTCAAACGCCTTCCATCCCTTTTCCTTCGCGCTTTGTGCATTCATCACTACGGTCTCGGCTTTTTGAAAAAATTCCGTTCCTCCCTCGGCCGAAAACGAGTCGTAATCAAGCCCGATAATAATATAGGCATAGAAAGCCAGCAATGAAGTAAGGTTTGAAGTAAAAGAGGAGATTGTAAATTCGAGGGGCTCATTTTCTATATAAGTGAACTGGATATCTTTATCACGATAATTAAGCAATGTTGTCTTATAGCCGGAATTAAATACAGGCCGGCCGGTTTGAATCTGCATGGTGCCTTTAAATTCGGTTTGACTTACTTGTTCGTCAAGATTGATATAGATGGCACATTCAATCCGTTCTTCATAAGAAAAGACATGATTGGTCCATGCCTGATTGTTCATGTACTCGTAAAGTGCTGTCTGCATATTTTCAAAGATTTGCCGCTGACTGCCTCCCTGTATCTTATCATAGGTAACGCTAATCTGGCAACGCAACTCCTGTCCGCTCGCCATAGCTAAAAAAAACACGGCAAAAAGCAAACTACAGCAACTCCGATAATTTATGAATAATATCACGGGCAACTTCTTCCTTACTTTTTAACTCAAATTTATCAATATTATTATATTTATCAAGAATCGTAATTTTGTTTGTATCGGTATTAAATCCCGCTCCTTTGTCTCTCAACGAGTTAAGTACAATAAAGTCAAATTTTTTCTTTTTCAGCTTCATGCGTGCATTAGCCAGTTCATTATCTGTTTCGAGGGCAAATCCGCCAATCACCTGGTTCTTTCGCTTTTGTTTAGCCAATTGTAAAGCGATGTCGGCAGTGGGCTTAAGCATGACATGAAGTGGTGTCTTTTTGCTTTTAATCTTCCGTGCCGCCTTTACTGCCGGTGTAAAATCAGCTACTGCGGCTGCAAGGATAGCCGCATGACACTGCTCAAAATACTGCAGGCAACTGGTTAACATCTCCTGTGCTGTTCCAACATTAACACGTATGATATTGGGATGTATGGTTTCAAGATGAACGGGCCCTGTAATCAAGATCACTCTGGCATCTTCGGCCGCTAACGCACCGGCAATGGCAAAGCCCATTTTACCGGACGAATGATTAGTGATATAGCGCACAGGATCAATGGGCTCAACGGTTGGGCCTGCAGTAACCAAAACCGTTTTACCGCTGAAAATGCCGATTGGAGCTACTTTTTTTTTTTACTGAGCAGATCAATTATTTTTTTTAGAATAAACTCAGGTTCTTCCATGCGGCCTTTACCGTGAATACCGCTGGCCAGGACACCGGTTCGCGGCTCAATAAAATAAACACCCTCACTACGCAGTGTTTTAATATTCCGCTGAGTTACCGGATGTAAAAACATATTTCTATCCATAGCCGGAGCAACAACTACCGGACAAGAGCATGAAAGGAAAGTAGCCAGAAGCAGATTGTTGGCAAATCCGCCGGCCATACCGGCTATAGTATTAGCTGTTGCCGGAGCAATAAGCAGTAAATCCGCTGTTCCGGCCAAATCAACATGACTGTTCCACATTCCGGTTTCACGATTAAAAAAATCAGTCAGCACAGGACGCTCTGACAACGTAGCCATGGTAGTTGCCGTAATAAACTCATGAGCATCCGGCGTCATGAGAACAATAACATCGGCGTTTTGCTTTTTCAGCAGCCGCACCAGAATAGCCGCCTTATACGCAGCAATGCTCCCGGTTATACCTAAAACAATGCGCTTGTTTTTCAACATTTATTTTACTGCCGGCTTAACTTTATTTGGATTACGATAATAAACCTGTCCATCAATAAACTCCTGCATCGCTATAAGTGTGGGCTTAGGCAGACGCTCATAATATTTAGATATCTCTATCTGCTCACGGTTTTCAAAAACCTCTTCAAAATTATCGGCATAGAACGAAAATTCTTCCAGTTTACGGTCAAGCTCTTCTTTAATCTCTTTAGCAATCTGGTTCGACCGCTTCGCAACAATTGCAACAGTTTCATAAATATTACCTGTGTCCTTGTCAAGATCATCCATGTTTCGCGTTACCGTGGATAATGCAGCCCGTGTTTTCTTATAATCCATCATATTCGTTTTGTTTATCGTTTGTTTAAGTATATCTGTGTTCTGGAATAAATATCCTTCGCCTCAGATGAATATTTGCTTCGAGGATATTCATCAATAAAAGAATAATAAGCATCTATTGTGGCCTGATAACGGTCGTTGCGTTTAGCCAAAACACTGTTTTCGGCCAACAGATAAGACGACTTAAGAATAAGAAACAGGATATCCTCACGGTACCGGGTTTCAGGATATTTGTTTAAGCTGTTATTGAGTGCAATCAATGATGCCTTATATTGTTCAAGATCAAAATAAAGTTTAGCGTTCTTCCATGATTTCTCTACCAGCTTATCGCGTAATTCAATCATAAATTTTTTCACTTCTTCGTCTCTGTTGTTCCCTTCATACTTGCGCAGATAGATCTCGAACGCCTCAATTGCTTTATAAGTATTTGTCTGGTCAAGAGACGGAACAGGAGATGATATATAGTAACAATAACCATTCATGTATTCTGATTCTTCGGCAAACGGACTGTTGGGATAAAGATTGGTAAGTGTTTTAAAATAATATGCAGCCAGCAGATAATCGCCTTGCCGGTAGGTACACATGGCCTGATAATAGCTGATAGTATCTATTTTATCTGTAGCTCTGTAATAAGGAGCAATATTCTCAAATAAATTACCTGCCTTCACATAATCTTCTTTATCGAAATAATAATAAAGCGCTTTCCTGTACTTCAATTCAAAATCGTCACTCTTCAGCAGCTTGTCGTATTTTGAACAACTACTGAATATAAACAGTATGGTTAAAATGCAGATTACAAGATATTTCATTGTCCCGAAAATGACGTGCAAAATTAATCTATTCCTCCTAAATAAACGGAATGTTTTGCATTTTTTTTAACATTAAATCTTTTTTTCGTAATTTTGAACCGTCAATTAATCAATAAATATTTAACAATCAAATATATAACAAAGTGGACATATTCGATAAAATGCAACATCAGGGTCCGTTAGGACAATATTCTGACATCGGACACGGTTACTATTTTTTTCCTAAGCTCGAAGGTGAGATATCACCTCACATGAATTTCATGGGCAAACCAGTATTGAACTGGAGTTTGAATAATTATCTGGGATTGGCCAATCATCCCGAGGTGCGAAAAGCCGACGCAGAGGCAGCGGCAAAATACGGCATGGCTGCCCCTATGGGAGCCCGCATGATGTCGGGACAAACCAAATATCACGAAGAACTGGAAAACCGGCTGGCATCTTTTGTTAAAAAAGAAGCGGCGTATCTGCTGAATTATGGCTATCAGGGAATGGTGTCTATTATTGACTGCCTGGTAGGGCGAAATGATGCAATCGTATACGACTCCGAGTCACATGCCTGCATTCTTGATGGTTTGCGTTTGGTTTTTTCAAAACGGTTTGTTTTTCCGCATAATGATATTGAAAACCTGAAGAAACAACTCGAAAGAGCCACCAGGCTGGTAGAGAAAACCGGTGGCGGTATCCTTGTAATCACCGAGGGTGTGTTTGGCATGGCCGGTGATTTAGGTAAGCTTGACGAGATTGTGGCTTTAAAGAAACAATATAAGTTCCGATTGTTGGTTGACGACGCTCACGGCTTTGGTACAATGGGCAAAACCGGTGCCGGTGTAGGTGAATATTTTGGTGTACAGGACGAAATTGATGTGTACTTCAGCACCTTTGCCAAGGCCATGGCCGGTATTGGCGGATTTGTTGCCAGCCGCAAAGATGTAATCTGGTATCTGATGTATAACATGCGTTCACAAATCTATGCCAAATCACTACCTATGCCTATGGTCATCGGCGCGCTTAAACGGCTGGAAATGTTACAAACAGATCCCTCTCACAAAGAAAAACTATGGACTATTGTACGGGCATTGCAGGATGGTTTACGTAATAAGGGCTTTAATCTGGGCAATACCCTATCGCCGGTCACACCTGTCTTTCTTCAGGGGGGCGTTGCTGAAGCAACACAGCTTACTTATGATATGCGTGAAAATTATGGCATCTTCTGTTCCATTGTTGTATACCCCGTAGTGCCAAAAGATGTAATTATGCTTCGCATCATTCCTACTGCCGCACATACACTCGATGATGTAAAACGCACCATTGAAGCGTTTGCCGAAGTGAAGAATAAACTCGATAACGGCACCTATCAAAAAAGTGGCATTGCAGCAATGAACCTGAGATAATAAACTATTACCTCTTTAACTTTAAATATTGTGATATGCAACGATTAAAAAAAACAAATACAACCACAACTATTTTCCGGCAGTGGAGTAACCGGAAATATGCTGTTTTCAACAGTATCAAAAAGTTAATCTGCATTGGCGTACTCAGTGTGAGCTATACAATTATCATGGCGCAAACCAACGCCGGAAAGAAAGAAGACAGTATACATATCAGCCGGGTATATCAACTTGACGAAGTGCTTATAGAGCCAGGTCAGGCCATGATTCTCCCGGCGCAGAGCCAACTGATTGCTATAGTCACATCGGATGAATTAAAATCTCTACCCGCCGCTACTCTTCAGGATATACTCAACTATTCATTAATTGATATCCGCGAACGAAGCCCCTACGGACAAGCTGATATCAGCATACGTGGCGGAACATTCGATCAGGTCATTGTGTTGCTCAATGGCATCAATTTTACCGATCCGCAAACAGGACATTACAACCTTAACCTTTCCGTTGATGCCGAAGTAATCAACCGGATAGAAATACTCAAACCATCAGGTGCCGGCTTACATTCTGCGGGTGCTTTTACCGGAATTATCAATATTATCACTACAGAAGCAAAGAACGACAGCATACTGCAAATTAATACTGCAGCAGGTGACTATGGTTTATATAAAGCAGGAGGCCGGCTTGGCATCAGCAGAAAGAATTTTTCCGGCATAGTGTCCGGATCAAAATCAGGACATAATGGTTTCCGGCATAATACTGCCGTAGAGAACAGCCAGGCATTCTTCAGCAGCAGCTATTCAACCGGTAACAGCTTAATACAAATGCAGCTTGGTTACTTAAAAAAACAATTAGGCGCTAATTCGTTTTATTCTGCCCGTTACCCTGACCAGTATGATGATAACAACTCTGCAATTTTCAGTTTACAAGGCACAACAGGGCATACACTAAAAATAAGACCAGCCATTTACCTGCGACGACATCATGATCATTACATTTTAATTCGGAATAATCCGGGAGCATATCAGAACTACCACCGGTCGGATGTAGCCGGCGGATCATTAATGGCTGTTTACAGCTATGAAAGATACAGTGCTGCCGGCGGAGTCGAACAAAAACATGAAGGCATTATCAGCAATAACCTCGGGTACCAGACAGAAACACCCATTCCGGTTAAAGGCACCGACTCGCTGTACCACCGGAGTTACAACCGTAACACTACAACATTCCATCTTAATCAGGAATTAAAATACAGGTACATACATCTGGATCTGTGCATGAATATGGTTAATTTCTCACAAGAAAATAAATACCGCTATTATCCTGTGTTTGATATAACATTCCCTCTGAACACAGTATTTAATCTTTCCGTCGGATGGCGAAAAGCATACCGCCAGCCAACCTTTACCGATCTGTTTTACATTGGCCGCATAAACACCGGTAATCCATCGCTTACCCAGGAACAATCAACCACCAGCGAACTATCTATCTTTGGAAAAATAAAAAATGCCGGATACCACTCATCGGTGTACCATCGTAAAGGTGAGAATATCATTGACTGGTACTGGAATAATAACATAAACAAATGGATGGCCACCAATATTGCAAATATTCGTTCACATGGTGTTGAGGCGCAAATCAAATACTTCGCACAACAAAAATCATCAACCGTGGCATTAAATCAAATCTCCATTCAATACGCGTATCTCATGCAAAAAATTGATGTAAACTATCAATCATTATACGTACTTGACTACCTTACACATAAAATCACAACTGCTTTCGAAGCACGAATAATCAAACATGCCGGTGCAAGCGCTGCAATTATTTATGCAGACCGCAACGGGACATATCTTAAGTATAATCAAACAACAAAAACTCAAGATGAGCAATCATATCCCAAAATAATAACAGTCAACACCCGTATCTTTTATGTTTGCAACCATATAACCCTCTACCTCGAAGCACAAAACCTGACAGATATAAACTATTTTGATATCGGAAATCTACCTCAACCAGGGCGGTGGGTTTCAGGCGGGATAATCTATAAAAGAGGGAAGAATCCTTAAGCCGGCAAATTTTTCTCAATTAAAGCCAGCACTCCTATTAAAATCAGAAACAGGCCAATAGCAATATTCAGTTTCAGGATAATCTCAGGTTTAAGCACTTTATTAATACGCACGGCATAATGAATCTTCAATATTGAGGTAATAAAAAATGAAACCAGACAGGAACCAAAATACAGTCCCAGATCAATCTTGTTCATATTAAATTTGGAATATGCCAGCACCAGCGCTCCCACCCAGAAAAGGATAACCGAAGGATTAAAGGTATTAATAATGAAGCCATGCAAAAACAATTTTATATCATTTATATCCTTCTCTGTATCCGGTTCTTTCCTGAATGCATTTATTATCTCAGCCACGCCAAAACCGATAAACATACAACCTGCAATTATTTTAAACAAGGCACTTTCAATAAAGCGTTCAATTATTTCGGCCGTCAAGAAATAAGCCAGTAAGATACAAAGAATATCGCTGACAGTCATGCCAAGATTCATCACAAAACCGGCACGAAAACCTTTTCGTATACTGACATTAATCAGAGCAAAAAACGATGTACCGATGAGTACCGTTAACAATAAACCGAGTAAAAATCCTTCAAATAAGGCGTAAATCATACTTTTTTCAGATTACTGCTTAAATAAGATTCCCACTCATCGTAATGTTTTCCCTTAAGTACACGTGGGAACTTATTTTGACCACCCTCTTTCCCGATTGATTTCAAAAAATCATAAAAAGTATTCACCGGCAACAATTGAACAATAACTTCACTTAGGGCTGCCTTCCGTTCAACGGCATAATCATCGTTCAGTTGTTTAAGAAAACCATCGAGTTTTTTCTGAACCACATCTTCCTTAATATGCAACACATCGGTTCCGATATACCATTTATGCGCAAACAATCCGTTGTAAGGGATTCCGGCAACAGTAAACTCACGGATATCAATATTAAGTTCATCTGAAAGCATACGTATGGCCTGGGTCATATTATCAACTGACAGATGCTCACCGCAAAGACTCAGGAAATGTTTCGTCCGGCCGGTTATAACAATCTCGCCTAAAGCGGCATTTGTAAAGCGGATAGTATCCCCGATAAGATATCGCCAACACCCGGCAACGGTTGATAATAAAATCGCATATTCCTCTCCTTCCTTTACATCTGCTATAGTATAGGTTTCAGGTTTAGGAAGCAATTGTCCGTCAGCATTAAAATTTTTATCATTAAACGGGATAAACTCAAAAAATATGCCGAGGTCCGGCACTAACTGCATATTACGGTGATTTTTTTTCTGATACGCAATAAAACCTTCCGATGCAAGATAGGTTTCAAGATAATGAATATCCTTGCCTAATAAACTCTCAAACCGCTTGATATACGGCGAAAGACAAACGCCTCCGTGTACATAGATTGAAAGATTAGGCCAAAGTTCATGGATATTCCGGAGATTATAGTATTTAATAATTCTCTCTATCAGTAGCTGAACCCATGCAGGAACACCGGCAATGGCGCCGATATCCCATTTATGCGCGTTACGTGTAATCTGTTCAAGTTTTGTATCCCAATCCCGTTGCATAGCAATGGGTTTTCCCGGTTTATAAAAAATACTGAACCAGAATGGCAATTTACTCTGCATAATACCACTCAGGTCTCCTTCCAGATAGTCACTGACTTTATATAAGTTTGTACTACCACCTACCATAAGAACGCTCGATTGATAGAACGATGCAGGTAATTTCAGATCTTTAATAGCCATTAGCTGACGTATTCCGGTACGGCGGATAGATTGTATCATCTCTTTGGTAACGGGAATCTTTTTACTGGCTGCCGCCGAAGTACCCGATGTAAGTGCAAAATACCTGATCTTACCAGGCCAGCAGATATCCTTTTTACCTTCAAAAAGCTGATTCCACCATTCATTCAATATGGTCTCATAATCGTAAACAGGAACCGATTGCTGAAATTGCTCAACAAAATTTTTCGATTTTAGAATGGCCTGGAAATTATATTTCTTTCCGATTTGCGTTGACTTGGCTTTTGAGATCAGTTTTTTCAGCATAGCTTTTTGCTGTTTGATAAGCTTGTTGCGAAAAGCCAGATCACCTTTAGTCCGGATAACAGTGCGTTTGAGAATTGTGCTGATTTTATCCAATCTGAATTCTGTTAATGCCATTTCTTCTTTGAAATAAAATACAAATATAAAAATTCTCCGGTATAAACCTTATATCCTAGCATTCACCAAAAAGAATTATCTTTGTATTATGTCAGTAACAGAAATAATAATCCTTGCGATTACCGGGATAGCAGCCGGATTTTTAAGCGGCCTTTTAGGAATCGGAGGCGGAATTATTGTTGTGCCGGTGCTGGTATTTTTCCTTGGGCTTACACAACATCAGGCACAAGGTACCAGCTTGTTCTTTATGGTTTTTCCTGTCGGGCTTTTTGCAGTAATGAATTATTATAAAGCCGGTCATGTGAACATCCGTTACGGACTGATTCTTGTCGCTGCATTTATCATTGGCAGCATCCTCGGATCAGTTACTTCGATAGGTATCCCTGATCACGTGCTACGGCGAATTTTCGGATTAATCTTTTTTATTGTAGGCGCAAAAATGTTTTTTTTTAAATAGCTATGGATTTAAGGTCAAGAATAAAAGAACTTACCGAAAAAGCGTTCCCGGCTATTGTCAGCATTCGTCATTCCATTCATCAGCATCCTGAACTGGCTTACAATGAATATAATACATCGGCGCTAATTGCCGCCAAACTCTCATCGCTGGGGATTCCATTCACACAAGGTCATGCAGGCACAGGAATACTCGCTGTTATTGCCGGTTCTGGAAAAACAGGAAAAACTGTGCTTATCCGCGCTGATATGGACGCCCTTCAGGTAATAGAAAAAACCGGCTTGCATTTTCAATCGGTCAATTACGGTATTATGCATGCCTGCGGACACGACATGCACACGGCATGTGTTCTGGGCGCTGCAGAAGTAATCAGTCAGTTGAACGATAAATTTGCAGGTAAAATTCTTTTATTATTTCAACCGGCCGAAGAAAAAATTCCCGGAGGCGCCAAACTTATCATTAATGAAGGAGTATTTAGCAAAAACCCACCCGATTATGTTCTTGCTCTGCATGTTGATCCCGAATTGAAAACCGGCACCGCTGGATTTAAAGCCGGTCCTTATATGGCATCGGTTGACGATATCTTCATCAGAATTAAAGGGCATGGCGGGCATGCAGCATTGCCCCACATGGTAACCGATACAATCACAGCCGCATGCGAAATTGTTCTCCAATTAAAAAAAAATATTATTCATCCCCATCAACCGTCAGTGTTTGCCATTGGCCGTATAGATGCCCACGGCTCAACAAACATTATTCCCGATGAAGTAACACTTTCGGGAACATTCCGCGCCCTGGATGAAACCTGGAGATACGATGCCCACCGGCTCATCGCTACTATTGCACAAAATGCGGGCAAACCATATAATGTTACGGTCGAAACTGAAATTCAAACCGGCTATCCGTTTCTTAAAAATGATCCTGAATTAACAGAACATTCGATACATTTATCCGGGCAATATTGTGGCGTAGAAAATATTTTTAAAATCAATTACCAAATGACAGCCGAAGATTTTGCTTATTTCTCACATCTTTTTCCTTCTCTCATGTTCCGGCTTGGAATAACTCCCGATCTCACAAATCAGCCCTTCCCGCTGCATTCTTCCCATTTCACAGCAGACGATAACGCCATTAAAACGGGAGCCGGACTACTCGCTTTTCTTGCAATCAATCTGACAGATAAATAACATATTTTTTATCCTAATCATCCCAATTATCTATTCATCAATAAATTGACCTGTTTATCTTTTTTAAAAATAAACTTTTTATTTATTGAAAATAAGATTAATTTTGTGACCTGCTTGTTTTTAATGTCTAACTAAAACTAAACAGTATGGCTTATATTATTAATGAAGACTGCACAGCATGTGGTACATGTATTGACGAATGTCCGGTTGAAGCAATCAGCGAAGGTGAAATCTACAAGATTGATGCAACAAAATGTACTGACTGCGGCGCATGTGCTGATGTTTGTCCGGTTGAAGCAATTCATCCGGTCTGACATAAAAATAACAACGTACTTAACACAAAACCCTCTCCGGAGGGTTTTCGTGTTTTTATATATCACAAACAATACCTACCCAATCTTAAGCACAGTCAGATACAAATATTATACCATTTGGAATTATAATTAAGTCCAAGAGTCATCCGTATAATGCCGATGTAACAAATGTTTAGTCCATTTACATTGGACTATTACATTTGTCCAATCGGTATTATCCTTCAATCAACCCGTCACGAAGAATAATCCGACGGTCGGACATCTGAGCCAGTTCATCACTGTGTGTGACAATAACAAAAGTATAACCAAACTTATCGCGTAAGCTGAAGAAAAGATTATGCAGATCCGTTTTATTCTGCATATCCAGATTGCCTGATGGCTCATCGGCAAGAATTACCTCCGGATCATTAATCAATGCCCGTGCAATAGCAACCCGTTGTTGCTCTCCGCCTGAAAGTTCAGAAGGTTTATGTTCAAGCCGGTGTCCCAGATTTAAATAATTTAAAAGCGCTCCGGCTTTATCTTCGGCCTGTTTCTTGCCCATCCCGGCAATAAATGCAGGGATACAAACATTCTCAACGGCTGTAAATTCAGGTAATAGATGATGAAACTGAAAAACAAAGCCGATATTTTTATTCCGGAACTGTGCCAATTGGTTATCATTCAGTTTTTTTACATCAAAATCATTAATCAGAATAGTTCCTGAAGTAGGACTAAGGAGTGTTCCCATAATCAGCAATAGCGTTGATTTTCCTGCACCACTGGGACCGACAACAGAAACAATTTCGCCTTTATTAATCTCTATGTCAATACCCTTTAGCACTTCCAGCGCACCAAACGATCGCTTTATTCCTACGGCTTTAATCATGGCTGTTTTAAATTAACCTTTAATATCGTTCAACTCGTCTGTCATGGGAGAGGTATGGTCTTTTATTTCCTCTTCAATTTTATTTACAGTATCATTTATATCCGAACGTATATCAGAGGTTTCTTTGTTCAGTTCATCCTTTATCTCGTCGGTTGCTTTTTTAATTTCTCTCATTCCTCTGGCAAGACCCTTGGCAATATCCGGGATACTCTTCGATCCAAATAAAAGCAATGCAACAAGAAATATAACAAGAATTTCGGAACCGCTGACAAAAAGTATCACCATAGTTCAAAAATAATTAAAAAAACAAAAGCCCGTTTAAGGGCTTTTAGTATATCAGGATTTTGTTTCCTGAACAGCAATATTCTCTTTCTTCCGTAAAAGAAATTCATAAGCCACCGGTACAGCAATATACAAAGTAGAATATGTCCCGGAGACGACTCCTATTAGCATTGCAAATGAAAATCCGCGAATGGTTTCACCGCCAAACAGGAAGGTTACAACAAGTACAAGAAAAACCGTAAAAGAAGTTACAAAAGTACGGCTAAGCGTACTGTTGAGCGCCATATTATAAAGTTCACGGATAGGACGTTTGGGATATAGCGCCTCATATTCACGAATACGGTCAAAAATAACCACTGTATCATTCACCGAATAACCGATAATAGTAAGCACTGCAGCAACAAATGACTGATCGGCCTCAAGCGAAAACGGCAATATACCATTAAACAGCGAAAACAAAAAGATAACCATAAAGGCATCATGCGCAAGCGAAAGGATTGCCCCCAAACTTAGCTGCCACTTTTTAAACCGGATAAGAACATACACAAAAATCACTATTAATGAAAAGAGAACTGCCCAAAAAGCATCTTTCTTTATATCATCCGCAATAGTAGGACCTATTTTCTCAGATTGTAAAACATGATCGGTCACAAACTTGTCAAATGTTACACCGGATGGAAGCAGCGGCTTCAGCCCTTCAAAAATCTTTGTCTCAACTTCCTGATCAACATCTGAACCTTTTTCATTGATTTTATATTTTGTTGTAATACGAACCTGATTATCGGAACCAAAGATGATTACTGCCGGGGCTTCGCCAAACTGGGATAAGAGTGCACTGCGCACTTCATCAGTACGTACATTCTGATCAAACCGCACAATATATGTTCGGCCGCCTGTAAAATCAACACCAAGATTTAAACCACGTGTTACCAGTGAACCAAGCCCTACCACAAGAATTACGGTAGAAATAATATAACCGATATGACGTGACTGAAGTATTTTAAAATCAAGATTCTTAAATGCCCGGGCTGACATAAATGTGGAAAAAGTAAGATTCCTGTTCTTATCGAGCATAAACTCAAATACCAGCCGGGAGATATAAATTGTAGCAAAAAGAGTGGTAATTATACCAATAATCAGTGTAGTTGCAAAACCTCTTATCGGGCCTGTTCCAAAAGTATAAAGAATAATCCCGGTTAAAAGTGTAGTTACGTTTCCATCAATAATTGCAGATAAAGCATTTTTATATCCGTCTTTAATAGCCATCCGGATTCCTTTACCAACAGCAATTTCTTCACGTATACGTTCATATATCAGAACATTGGCATCAACTGACATACCAATGGTAAGGACAATACCGGCGATACCTGGCAATGTAAGCACCGCATTAAGCGAAGCCATTATTCCAACGATAAAGAAAATATTTGTAAACAAAGCCAAATCGGCTACAAGGCCTGCCGACCGGCTGTAATAAAGAACCATAAAGAAACAAACAACAATAAAGGCAGCAACGAATGAATTAAATCCATCGTTGATAGATTCTTTTCCCAGCGAAGGACCAATAACGGCTTCCTGAATAATGCGGGCAGGAGCAGGCAGTTTCCCCGACTTCAGCACATTTGCAAGGTCTTTTGCTTCATCAACAGAAAAATCGCCGGTAATCTGAGAATTGCCGCCGGTAATTTCCTGCTGTACGCGGGGTGAAGAATATACTTTATTGTCAAGCATTATGGCAATACATTTCCCGACATTTTCGCGGGTCATACGGGCCCATATCTTTGCACCCTCACCATTCATATTCATGGTTACCTCGGCTGAAGCGCGGGTTTGGGAGAATTCCGGACGGGCATTAACAATCACACTGCCATCAAGCGGGGCTTTGCCATCCCTTCCTGTCACTTTAATCGCATGCAACTCATAGATTGTTTTTGAATTATCATACCTGGGTGGTTTCGAGCTCCAGTAAAAACGAAGGTCTTTGGGAAATGACGCAGCCACCTGCTTATGAGAAAGAAGCTCATTAATTTTTTTTATGTCTTTCTGATGAGCACGGCCAATCACTGAACCCGGGAGCAGCTTGCCATCGTTACTTACGCTTGGGTACAACAATGCAAATAAGGGATAATCTTTAGCCGACTCTTTTCCGGCAGTAGTATCAGTATTTGCCGTATCAGCTTTTTCAATCTGATCAAGCAGGGATAATTCACTGCCGGCCGTTGTATCCTTAATAGCAGTATCGGTGAGGGCTGCAGTTGCCGAGTCGCCGGATGCAGCAATAGTATCAGCAATGGCCTCATTAATACGCTTCACTGCTTTGTTCGCATCCAGTAATGCCTGATACAGTTCTCCATTATCATATGTTTCCCAAAACTCCAAATTAGCTGTTGTCTGCAGCAGGTTGCGTACACGTTCCGGATCTTTAATCCCGGGCAGTTCAACCATTATCCGTCCCTGTTTCCCAAGTTTCTGGATATTTGGTTGAGCTACACCAAACTTATCAATACGATTATACAGGATATTAAACGAATTATCTATTGCATCGTCTGCCTCACGGCTGAGTACTTCAATCACCTGTTCATTGGTTGAATTAAAATCAATCATTCCGCGCAGGGATGGATTGCTGTAAAAATACTGAGCTAGTTTACCGCCCGGAACGAGCTTTTCAAATGCACGTCCGAAAAGGATTACAAATTCTTCCTGACTATTTTTCTGCATTTCCTGCGCAAGAGCGATAGAGGCCTGAAATATACTGTCGGAAGGATTCAGCGTTAATGAGTTAAGAATATCTACAACAGCCACTTCGAGAATAACACTCATTCCGCCCTTCAGGTCTAGGCCAAGATTCATTTCACGCTGCATACACTCCATAAAAGTGAATTTACGGATCCCCATATTAAACACTGTTTCGCCCGACACCGAATCAAGAAAATAGGCCTCACGGATGATGGATCCGCGAGAATAATCCTCGGCCTTACTGCGTATCTGATTGGCCTTAAATGTAAAACTCAACTGATAAATACATGCTATTGCCATTACAATAGCAATAAAACTGATTGCGCCTCTGTTCTGCATTTTATTGTTTTTTCCTGGTTATACTTCAAAAAAAGAACGACAAATATATTAATTTTTTTGTTATGCCACCGGGTTTCGAAATAAATAATAAATCATCATTAAATCAACACTTTACATTACAGTCCGGTATTAAAGCAATCGTTTAATGCAATTAATAATTTGCTGTGCAAGCATACCGGCTTTTTCGGGTGTTGAACTTTCGGCATATATCCGGATGATGGGTTCGGTATTTGACCGCCGGAGGTGAATCCATTCACCGGGCATATCAATACGCAATCCGTCGCTACGGTTCAGGGTATATGCCGCATATTCCTTTTCAATAGCCAGAAAAATTTCTTCAACAGAAATGTTTTGAGCCAGTTCAAGTTTATTTTTCGAGATAAAATAATCAGGATACTTTCTGCGCAGGCGGCTCACCGGTAGCCCGTTAATGGCTAAATGCGAAAGAAACAGGGCAATTCCAACTAAAGCATCCCTGCCATAATGCAAAGGAGGATAAATAACACCCCCATTCCCTTCGCCACCAATCACAGCAACGGTTTCCTTCATCATTTGCACCACATTTATTTCCCCAACGGCAGCAAAAGAACAGGAGCATCCGTATTTCTCGGTTACATCACGTAATGCACGGGTAGACGAAAGATTTGAGACCGTATTTCCTTTTGAGACAGACAAAATATAATCAGCTACAGCAACTAATGTATACTCTTCGCCAAACATCGAACCATCTTCACAAATAATGGCAAGCCGGTCAACATCAGGGTCCACGGCAAACCCAACATGAGCATTATTGTTTTTTACTAACTGCGACAAACCGGAAAGATTCTCGGCCAGAGGTTCGGGATTATGGGCAAATTGGCCGTCAGGAATACAGTTTAATTCAATTACCTTTTTCACGCCTAATGCTTTTAACAGAGCAGGAACTGCAATCCCTCCAACCGAATTAACAGCATCAACTGCAACAATTAATCCTTGCCGGGCTATCAGGTCTTTCTGCACGGCAGGCAAAGCAAGAATAGCATCAATATGTCTCTGCAAAAAAGAATCATCGTTAGTAATTGTCCCCAGTTCAGAAACCGGGACATACGATACAGAAGCGTTCTCTGAAAGAACTAGCATCTCCCTTCCCTGCGCATCAGACAGAAACTCACCGGCAGAAGTAAGAAGTTTTAATGCATTCCATTGGGCAGGATTATGACTTGCTGTAATAATAATCCCTCCCTGAGCCCCTGTTGTAATCACAGCCATCTCAACGGTAGGAGTAGTAGCAAGTCCGGCATCAATGACATGGCATCCGCAGGCAGTGAGTGTCCCGCAAACGATCCGATTTACCATATCCCCCGAAATACGCGCATCACGGCCAACACAAATAACCGGATTAGTTTTGGCTGAATTCTTTTTTACCCATAGAGCAAAACCGGTGGTAAACTTAACAATATCAGCCGGAGTAAGAGAATGCCCGGGCCGGCCTCCGATAATACCACGGATACCTGAAATAGATTTAATTAATGTCATATTGTAAACGAATAAAAATTAGCTGAGAACAAACAACCGTAATAAAATCTGATTAAAATAAGAATAAAACGTTTAATAACCAATAACCCATAATACGCGATCCTCGTCAATAGACATGTGAACAAGTTCAATCAGTTGAGTATTTACATTAATCAGCGATTCGGTATAACTTTTCCATTTTTCCCTGTATTGCGGATCCTGATCTTTCAATTTAGCAACAAACCGGTCACCCATAAAAATACCGGAAAGAAACTGCTCAAAAGTAGTATAAGAATTAATGGCCATCAGGACTTCCCGTTTCTTTTTTAGTTCATTCAATAATGGGACAAAAGTACGTGCATTATACTTGGTTGGAACAAAATAGTCGTACAGCTTATTTGCCTTTTCGAAGCAATCAATAAATACATGAAACACGGTTGTTCCCAGATAACGGGATTCAGTATCACAACGAACATATGATTCCGAATTACCGGTAAAATTGAACTCAACAAAATCGAGTGAGTTCGAATCAAACATTTCAATCTTCATGACCCAATAATATAGATTGCAAATTTAATAAAATCAATTGGATTACAGATTTCTTTAAATTTTTCATTTAAAGAAAACCGGATAGATTATCACCACATACCTGCATATATCTGGCTTTGAAGCCAATCAATACAAAGAAATAATTTTATTTGCATTTATAAATTGTAAGGTATTGCACGGATGCCTAATTTTGCTTAAAAATTTTAATTACTTTTAGTCGGTAGAAATAACAAAAATGGAATACCATCATAAACAATTATTAACCTTATTCAGGGAATGGAGCGGCGGGGAATCACAATCGTTTGAGCGCCTCCCGCACTCTGGTTCATCCCGTGAATATTACAGAATAAAAGATAGCCGCAACAGTGCAATTGGGGTTTATAATGCAGATGAAAAAGAAAATCACGCATTCATTTCTTTTTGCAAGCACTTTAAAAGACATCAACTGAATGTTCCGGCCATCTACGGTGAAGATTTAAAAAATAAAATTTATCTTCTTGAAGACCTGGGCGACACAACACTTCTGTCGTATATTGAAAAAAACAGGGAAGGAGATTTGCTATCCGAACCAATAAAAAAAACGTATAAAACAATCGTTGAAATACTTCCAGATTTTCAGATTAATGCCGGCAGTGACGTAGATTATACGGTATGTTATCCACGCCCTGCATTTGACAAACAATCCATTTTATGGGATTTACATTATTTTAAAAATTATTTTCTGAAATTTCTTAAAATACCATTTTATGAACAGGAACTGGAAGATGATTTTAACAGTTTTGCCGATTATCTTGTATCAGCCGGTTGCGAACACTTTATGTACCGTGATTTCCAGTCACGAAACATCATGCTTGTTAACCATGTTCCCTATTTTATAGATTTTCAGGGAGGCCGTAAAGGGGCGCTGCAATACGACATCGCTTCACTGTTATTCGAAGCTAAAACAAAGTTACCAGAGGATTTCAGAAATGAAATATTAGAATATTATCTGAGCGCATTAAGCAAACATTTACGGTTCAATAAGAGTGAATTTATGTCCTTTTATTATCCGTTTGCGCTCGTGCGTACCATGCAGGCCTGCGGGGCATACGGATTCAGGGGCTTATACGAAAAGAAACCGCTATTTATTCAGAGTATTCCACATGCGGTAAAAAACATCGAATATCTGCTGAAACATACACATCCGTTAAAAAACTTTCCTGAATTATACAAGGCATTGAGCAAAATCCCCGGCAATTCCGAGCTGAAATCCATAATCAGTACCTTTGCCACACTCACAGTTGATATTTACAGTTTTTCGTATCATAAAGCAATTCCATACGACCAGTCGGGCCACGGCGGCGGGTTTGTTTTTGATTGCCGTTGTCTTCCAAATCCCGGAAAAAACAGCACACTGAAACAATTTACCGGCAATGATGATAAAATACAAACTTTCTTTGAAAATGAAGCCGCACCGGAGATAAACAGGTTTATGCGGCCGGTAGTTATGCTTGTTGAAAACAGCATAAATAAATACCTGACTGAAAACTACACGCACCTGATGGTTTGCTTCGGATGCACAGGAGGCAGGCACCGGTCGGTTTATTGCGCAAACCAACTGGCGCAGAAGTTAAGAGAACGTAAAGATATTGAAGTCCGCCTTACACATAACGAAATATAGATGAAACCTGCAGGATTAAAGGCAATGATATTTGCAGCAGGCATGGGTACGCGGTTAATGCCTCTAACATCAACAACCCCAAAGGCACTGATTGATGTCAACGGTAAGCCGTTGCTTCAATTAATTATAGAAAAACTTACCCGGTGCGGTTTTTCAGATATCATTATCAATATCCATCACTTTTCTCAACAGATTATCCATTTCTGCAATAATTATCAAAACCCCGGTTGCACACTTACCCTATCCGACGAAACCGGCCAATTGCTTGATACAGGCGGCGGGTTGTTTAAGGCAGCATGGTTTTTTAACGACCGCCGGCCGTTTCTGGTGCATAATGTTGATATCCTTTCAGAGATTGATCTGACAGCACTCTATAAATTTCATCAGAAAACCTCTGCTTTAGCAACACTCGCCATCCACCAAAAAAACTCTTCACGGGTATTGCTGTTCGACCATAAAAAAGTTCTTTGCGGCTGGGCAAACCTAGATAAAAACATCATTCGTTTAAAAAATAAAACCATTGACGAGGTAAAACCCTGGGGATTCAGTGGTATTCATGTCATTAATCCCGATATTTTCAAACATTCGGATAAAAAAGGCGTTTTCTCAATAATTGACACCTATATGGAACTATGCAAAAACCACATTATCAACGGGTTTGATCATACAAATGCTTTCTGGATGGATGTTGGCAGCATTGAAAATATTGAAAAAGCAAGACGATTATATTTAGAAAAAAAATAACTATTTTTATACAAAAATTAATAAACAGTTTTTTACCAATATGAAAAAACTACTTCTCCTGCTCCCCCTGTTGTTTTTCTTTATGATTGCTGAAGCACAGCCCGACTACAAGCCAGGTTACATCATCACATCACAAAATGATTCGCTTCAGGGGTATATTAAATATAATCCGAAAGACATCCAGTCGCAAACGATCCTGTTTAAAAAGAAATACAATGACTTTAACACCTATTTCAGTTATTCCATTGACAGTGTTAAGCGTTTCTATATCTATAATCTCGGGCATTTTGAATCAATGAACCTGAAAACAAATTTTATGGATTACGGCAAGGTTTACGTCCAGCTAATTTATGAAGGGAATCTGGATATGCTGTTTTTCAATAAAAAGTATATCATCAGGGCAGACAATGGCACCTGTATGGAATTAAGGAAGATCAATTATGTTGAGAAAGAGACGGATATCAATGTCATCCGTGTAAGCACACCTTATATCACTTTTTTGAAAGAATACATGAAAGATTGCCAGGAAATCAACAAAGATATTGATTCGCTGGTTTTATATAACCGTACGTTACGCCGGTTCTACAGAAATTATCACACTTGCATCAACGCCCCATATAAATCTTATTTGCGTAATTCTATCTGGAATACGATTGACCTCGGCATTGTAGCAGGGATAAATGCTCCGGTGTTTAAAAGCAATTCGCAGGAATCCGGTTTCTCACACATGAACGAAGATCTGTGGGATTATAAGAGCGGACTGGTTGCCGGTTTCTATACGAATATCCGTATTCCCGGGCTGTATCATAAACTTATGCTGCATACCGGCGCAATGTATTCCAGTACTTCTATCAGCACGGTTACAGTAGATGAATCACCGGTATACACGGTCAATTATTTGAATATTGATTTTTCAACCTTAAAAATTCCATTCGGTCTTGTACACCGGTTCACCGACCGTCGTATTTCACCATTTATTGATTTTGGTATTTGCGGAAATTTTGTATTCAACGATAAAACGGAATGGTCGGTTAAACAAGCAAACCGGGACATGGTCGCCACCGAGCTTATCCCATTGCGCCATTACCAAACCGGTATGTTTAGCGGCGCCGGACTGATGGTTAAATTTGCTTCTAATTTGCGCATTGTGCTTGAAGGCAGATACGAAAAATACGGAGAAATTGACGAAGCCACTCCCCAATATAATAGTTTATATACTACACTCAATAACTTCTCTTTTATGATGGGTATAAATATTGACGAATAATACCCCTTTATACTAATTTACAACCCGCGTATCTTTCATATTTTTGCAGAAAAATTTTATGTCTGCACAGATAGCTGCAACCCATAATGACGCTGTAAGAAACAAAAACGCAGTTGAGATTATTCAATATGTTACGGATCTGTTTGATAAAAAAATCATTTTTGCCAGCAGCATGGGTATTGAAGACCAGGTAATCACAGATATGCTTAACGGCTTAAACAGCAGTATCGGAATATTTACATTAGATACAGGCCGGTTGTTTCCGGAAACTTACAATCTGATTTGTTCTACCGAAGAACATTACAGTACACGCATTAATGTTTTTTTTCCCGACACCTGCCATGTTGAAGAAATGATAAAGGAAGAAGGAATAAACCTGTTCTACCATAGCGTAGAAAACCGCAAACGTTGTTGCCGGATACGAAAAACTGAGCCATTGCAACGGGCACTGAAGGATTATCCGGCCTGGATATGCGGATTACGCAGAGACCAGTCGGTTACACGCACAGAGGTCAATGCCATTGAATGGGACAACAAAAACAATCTCTATAAAATAAATCCATTATATAATTGGAGTGATGAGCAGGTGTGGACGTACGCCCGTAAGCATCATGTTCCCTATAATCCTTTACATGATAAAGGATTTGCCAGTATTGGCTGTCAACCCTGCACCCGCGCAGTAAAGCCAGGAGAAGATATCCGGTCGGGTCGCTGGTGGTGGGAGGATCCGGATAAAAAAGAGTGCGGCTTGCATAGCTGATTAAATTGTTTTCCCGGTATTCTCACTGATATATTGAGCGAAAGCAGTTGTCAGATCATCAAACCATTTCTTGCCAAACTTACGGATCAACGGCTCTTTCAGAAAATCGAACAAAACCGTTTTCTTCTCTCTGCCATTGGAAATAGCCGGAGCACATACTGTCCACCGGTGATAATTGACTGCCTCCATATCCTTCAGTTTACCAATACGAATGGGATAAAGATGACAGGATAACGGCTTACGAAAAGAAATTTTCTTTTTCAAAAAAGCCATCTCAATAGCACAGCGCGCTATGCCCTTATCAAAGATGGTATAAACACATTCTTTCCCATCCAGCAGAGGAGTAACATATTCCCCATCGGTATCAATCACAAAAACACCTTGCTGCTTAACTGAATCCACTGCTTCTTTACGCATGAACGGAGCAATGGATGGCAATAATTTTCCGAGCAGTTTTGTCTCATCTTCTTCAAGCGGCGCGCCCGATTCGCCCTGCACACAGCATTCGCCATGACACTTCGAAAGATCACAATTAAACAGTTGTGTAAAAATATCTCTGCTAACAATTGTATTATTTATTTCAAACATCTATGCAAAAATTTAAAAATCGGGATACAATAAATACCGGGCACGTTTTATTTTAAATTTTTCAAGGTCAACCATCCATGTTTTCCTGATTTCTTCCGGAGTCATACCGGCTTCAATCATCTGTGGCAGATCGTCTCTACCATAAAGTTTAACAATAAACGGATTAAAAAAATCTTTCTTTTGCGGGCTTCTGCGATAAGCATCAATAAGATATTCAAGCCATAATCGTCGTTGAACAAACAGAGAATCCGTATTTATTTGCCGCAGATCAACGGCCTTACATTCAACCTGAGCAAACATCGGAGAGCTGCATCCCTCATTGGGCTGAGGAATAAATGCAAATGAAGTATTAAGCAAATCAGGATGTCCATACACTTCAAAGGGAAATGCAGTGCCCCTGCCAACACTGATCTTCGTCCCTTCAAAAAGTCCGAGAGAAGGATAAAGATAAACTGCCCGCATACTACGGAGATTTGGAGAAGGATAAACAGGTAAAATATAACGAACCGAATGATTATAGTTTCTGCACAGAATAACCGTAAGATCACATCCGGAAACCCATCCCTCGCCATCAATCATTTTAGCCATCTCACCTAAAGTCATACCGTGTACAACAGGCACCGGATGCATTCCTACAAACGATTTATACTTCTCATCAAGCACTGGTCCGTCAACATAAAAACCGTTTGGATTAGGCCGGTCAAGCACCAGCAAAGGCACCCGGTAATCGGCACAGGCCTCCATTACATAATGCAATGTTGACAAATAAGTATAGAACCTGACGCCAACATCTTGAATATCAAAAATAATTATTTCAATATCCTTCATGTCGGCAGCCGATGGTTTGCGGTTCTTTCCATAAAGTGAAACAATGGTTAATCCGGTTTTATTATCGTTAAAATCGCTCCATTCTTTTCCTGCATCAAGCGTTCCGGTATAGCCATGCTCCGGACTGAATATCCGGATAATATCAACGCCTGATTCCAGCAGCGTATCAACCAGAGAGACATGACCTACCCGTGAAGATTGGTTGACAACCAGTGCAACTTTTTTATTTTTCAGCAGCGGTAAATATTGATTCATACATTCAGCTCCTGTCAGCAACGATGAATCGTTTAGCAGATGAACAGGATGGATGGGCTGACAGCCGCTAAGAATAAAAAAAATTATGCTTCCGGTAAAAAAGACAAATCGTAATAGAATGGCCATCTGCATTATTAAAAACACAAATTTATTACTTTTGTTGCAAATCAACACAAAACCCAACGAATTTGAATGTTGCACTTTATATAGCACGCCGGATCAACTCCTCGGTACGGAACAAAAAATCTCTCTCCCACCCGATCATCACCATTGCGACGGCAGGAATAGCGCTGGGACTGGCTGTAATGATTATATCCGTAGCCATTGTAACAGGATTTAAAAAAGAAATACGCAACAAAGTGTCCGGCTTTGGTTCACACATCCAGATACTGAATTTCGATTCCAATAAATCATTCGAAACCCAGCCCATTGAGAAAGATAAAGGATACTATCCTTTCATTAAAACGCTGAAAGGAGTCAAACACATGCAAGTTTTCGCCACCAAGGCAGGTATTATAAAAACGAAAGATGAAATTCAGGGAGTAGTATTGAAGGGTGTCGGCAGCGACTATGACTGGTCATTCTTTAAAAAAAATCTGATTGCAGGAGATGTTTTTAAGATTGACGACTCGATCAAATCAAAAAACATACTTATTTCACAAACGCTGGCAAACCTCTTAAAACTTAAACCAGGACAAGATATAGCCATGTTTTTTATTCAGGATCCTCCGAGAATGCAACGATTCACAATCTCGGGCATTTACAATACCAGTCTTGATGAATTCGACAAACTATTTGTCCTCTGCGACATCAAACATATTCAGAAACTTAATAACTGGTCACCAAACTTAGTCAGCGGGTTTGAAGTTGAAATTGAAGAGTTTAATGAACTGGACAGGATGAACGAGGAAATCAGCAATATTATTAATTATGATTTTTTTGAAAACAACACCCGGATGAGGGTTATAAGCATACGGGAAAAGCATCCTCAAATATTTGACTGGCTTGGATTGATGGACATGAACGTGTGGGTTATTCTGATTCTTATGGTGGCTGTTGCAGGCGTAAATATGATTTCGGGGCTGCTGATTCTGATTCTCGAACGCACCAATATGATCGGAGTTTTGAAATCTGTTGGCGCCGAAAACTTCAGAATAAGAAACATCTTTCTATACCAGTCGGTATTTATTATCAGCAAAGGATTATTCTGGGGAAACCTGATCGGAATTTCTATCTGTCTGATTCAGCAACAGTTTCATGTGCTTAAACTTGACCCTGCATCCTATTATCTTGATGCTGTCCCGGTAAATTTCAACATACCTTACATTTTGCTGTTAAATATTGGAACGCTATTAATAACAGTATTTATGCTGGTACTGCCTTCACTCATAATTTCAAGCATCAGTCCGGCTAAAACCATCCGTTTTAACTGAAGAATCGTTGCTCTGCATAAATTGAACAATTACCGAATCGGAAAGAAAGAGTCCGCGAGCGAGCAAACGGAACACCCGGCCATCAAAGGTTGAAATATCAGGTTGAATCAGTTCCTTGGCAATATTTATACAATGCTGATAAAAATACTCACCAAACAATTTCCTGATCTCATCCATATTAATACCATCAGTTGTTCGTAATCCGGTTAAAATATATTCATTAAAATGATCTGTCGGCGTTAATATTTCCGATTCAAAAGGAATTTGATTGTTTTGAACCCCATTCAGATATCCAAGGATATTTTTACTGTTCCATCTCCTTGCATACAAGTTAAAAGAATGAGCTCCGGGCCCAATACCAAGATATTTCTTATGCTTCCAATAATTTGTATTATGTCTGGATACAAATCCGGGATATGCAAAATTTGACACCTCGTATTGTCTGAAGCCACAATTACCGCAGATTTCAATCAACGACAGATAGTGCTGTTCGCTAATTTTTTCATGAACCGGCTTGAACCGACCTGAAAAAACCAACCGGTGCAACGGAGTATTTTTTTCGATTGTCAGATGATAGGCCGACAAATGCTGAACCGGTAAAGACAATAACTGTTTCAATGTATCTATCCATTGCTCATTTGCAAGCCCGGGGATTCCATAGATCAGATCAACAGAAATATTTTTGAATCCGGCAGAAACCGCATTATGAATTGCTGCAATAGCAGATGCAGCATCATGCCTCCTCCCCAGTGTGCCGAGAATCCTATCCGATAATGATTGAACACCAATACTGATGCGATTAAAACCAGATTCAAGTAACCGCAGTGCATATGTCAGAGACAAGTCATCCGGATTCACTTCAACCGTAATTTCGGAATTTTCAGAAACCGGAAATAATGACTTCACACGATTAAGCAGGGCAGACAGATCATCCGGGCTCAGCAATGACGGTGTGCCACCTCCAAAATAAATCGTTTCAACCTGTTCGTCATCTAAATATGCATGCATGATTTCCATTTCCCTGTTCACAGCAAAAATAAAATCCGGAATCAAAAACAAATCAACAGAAGAAAAAAAATCGCAGTAAAGGCATTTTGATTTACAGAAAGGAATATGAATATATATACCGGCCATACTTCAAATATATAAAAACTCCTGAGATTGGTTTTGCCGGATAAATTATTTCTGCTTACTTTACAAACAAAAGCGTACACTCAATTACAACAAACGTCTGATACAAAAAAAAGAAGAAATGAAAAAAGCAGCGATACTCATAATCTATTTCTGGAGAATGATTCTCAATTGCAATGGGCAGGAAATACCGGCATCCGAATGGACGGCAGAAAAGTATCAGTTACCGGCGCGGTGGATTACACATCCCGCAGCTACAGCTAACGGTTATGGCGTCTATCATTTCCGCAAAACATTTGAGATTATATCATTGCCTGATAGTTTCATAATCAATGTCAGCGCCGATAACCGCTACCGGTTGTATATTAACGGAACATCTGTTTCCATCGGACCCGAGCGCAGTGATCCGCATCACTGGCGATACGAGACCGTTGATCTGGCGCCGCATCTGAAACAAGGCAAAAATACGTTGGCTGCTATTGTATGGAATTTTGGAGAACATATTCCGGTAGCGCAAATGACTGTAAAAACCGGCTTCATAGTATGGGGAAAAAGTGAAAAAGAAAAAATTGTAAATACAGTTGACACGGGCTGGAAAACAATGATTAATGAAGCGTACAGTCCATTAATCTTCAAGGCGCATGACTACTATGCAGTAGGCGCATGCGACAGGGTTGATGGCAATCTGTACCCCTGGGGCTGGGAGCTACCAGAATTTGATGACAGAAACTGGGTACAGTCAATAAACAAACAACGTGGCTGTTTACGCGGTTATCTTTTCTGCGACTGTTGGCCGCTTGTTCCCCGGTCAATTCCTGCAATGGAAGAAAAAAGAACAGATATAAACATTATTGTCAGAACCAAAGGCCTTCCAGCGAAAACAGATAAGCTTAACGGATTAATTATTCCTTCAAACACAAAAGCCACAATACTGTTAGATCAAAAATATCTGACCATCGGATATCCGAAAATAATTATCAGTAAAGGCAAAAACGCTGTCATAGACCTTATGTACGCTGAATCGTTATATTCCAGAAATGAAAAAAATCAGTTGATCAAAGGAAACCGGAATGAAACAGAGGGTAAATTTATTTACGGTTATAATGATATTTTTATATCAGACGGCGGGAATAACCGGTTATTCAGTCCTTTATGGGTTCGCACTTACCGGTTTATTGAAATGAACATAGAAACGAAAGAAGAAGAATTGCAGATTGAAGATTTTTACGGTATTTTCAGTGGTTATCCCTTTACACTCAAAGCAGAATTCAACAGCCGTAACGATACATTGAATAAAATATGGGAAACCGGCTGGCGTACAGCACGATTATGCGCAGGAGAAACCTATTTCGACTGTCCTTATTATGAACAGTTGCAGTATATTGGTGATACCCGAATTCAAGGACTGATATCCCTTTACCTAGCGGGTGATGACCGGCTGATACGCAAGGCCATCACTGACTTTGATCAATCGAGAATTTATGAAGGACTGACACAAAGCCGCTATCCATCATCGTTACAACAGATTATTCCACCCTTTTCACTCATCTGGATACTCATGATAAACGACTATTATATGCACCGTCCCGACCAAAATTTTGTCCGTCACTTTATTCCGGGGATTACTTCGGTACTCGACTGGTTTGAACGATATACCGGGCCAGACAGCATGTTTTTCAATACTGCATTCTGGAATTTCATCGACTGGCACGAAAAATACACGGCTGGAATTCCGCATGGAGCCGGCAACAGCCGTTCATCAGTGTTAAACCTCCAGTATGTTTATGCTCTTCAAACAGCAGCATCATTATTAAAACAATTAAATCACTATGACCTGTCAGAAAAATACGAACAGCAAGCAATGAAAGTCAGACAAGCAGTATATAATCATTGTTTTGACAAGAAAAAAAACATAATTGCCCAATCTCCGGGCAGTCAAATAATCAGTCAGCATGCCAATGTTATGGCCATACTCACCGATTGCCTGCCGCAAAAAGATCATAAGGAGTTATGCTCAAGAATTCTTAACGACACAACACTTATCGAATGCAGCATTTATTATAAATTTTACCTGTTCAGAGCGATGAAGAAGGCCGGTTTAGCTGACTTATATTTAATGAATATCCGGGAGTGGCATCAAATGCTGGGGTTGGGACTGACCACCTTCAGCGAAATCCTGTATGAGCCGCGCAGCGATTGCCATGCATGGAGCTCAAGTCCATGCTATGACTTTCTGGCGACTGTAGCCGGCATTGAACCATCCTCGCCCGGATTTAAAACTGTCAGCATCCAACCCAATTTCGGTTACCTGAACAGTATCCAGGCAACGATGCCACATCCCAACGGAACAATCAGTGTTAATCTTTCAAAAACAGGATTAAACGGATTAAAAGGCGAAATTGTGCTTCCGCAATCCATCACCGGTATTTTTAACTGGAAAAACAGCGAGATCAAACTTAAAGACGGAAAGAATATCATTAATATCAGCTCAAATTAAGAAATCGCAAGCATTAGCCATTAAATTTTCAATAATCCCATTCTATACAATAAAAATTTTCTATTGCATAGCGATTTTAAAAAAACATGTATGGTTGTTTATCCATATCCTGTCTTCAAACTACTGAAAACAAAGAAATTCCCAATACGCAGGAAGTGCTATGCATTTCAAATCTACAAACATTAAACCGGGATTTTGCAGTTCAAAAACTGCAAACAGTTCAAACGGTTTTTTCCGGTTGAGCGTACCCGGTAACCCTTTGTTCGCCGTAGCTATATAATAGCGAAGGCGACACTTTGCTCGCTATAGCCATGCAATGGCGAAAGCGATACCGCCGTAGAAAATCTTACTTTGGTTTGAACACCAAAGGATTGATTTTCAAGAGCGTTTTTCAGTTGATATTCATCAACTGAAAAATCAGGGTTAAATATTCAGATTAACTGCTTTAACTCAAATTTCAAAAAATGTTTTGAAATCCTGTTTTAAGTTTACCAAAATATAATAATTAATTACACATCAGTAATTTATGAGTGTAAACAAATAAATACAAAAGGTTACATGATGAAAACGTAAATTATAAGTAAATTACAGATTATTTTCATTTTTAATTCATATTCTATGATTTTTACATAATTCATTATATATAAATACTTTAAGATATAAACTAATGTGACCATATTAAATCCTTAAATATGATTTAAATCAATGAAAATAAAGACATTGAATAAAATAATTTTTGTAATTTTGGGACTACCTAGTAAATTTATGTATATTATAGTGTGAACAGTAGGAAACCATAAGTTAATGAGGATTTTACTGAATTACATACGAACATGGTTCATCATCATATCTTGCGTAAATGCTGTGGGACAGGAATTACGGATGGAACAGCATTGGATGGCTCCAAATGCAGGTTCACAGATATACAGCATTATTAAAGACACAGCAAACAATGTCATTTATATTGGAGGCAATTTCACTCATCTAGGCCTGAATCGCCGAGGCATCGCATGTTTCGATACGGTTGCCGGAACTTCTTATGAATATTCACCATTACAGAATCCGGACAATGATGTATATAGTGTTATTACAGATGGCAATAATGGTTGGTATATCGGAGGGAATTTTCTCACTGTCGGGTCGAACACCCGGGGACGAATAGCGCAAGTAAAGTCAGATGGTCAGGTAACCAATTTTTTTTCACAGCCCAAACTGATTTTTAATAATCCGATAAATACCCTTGTCAGACAAGACACAATCGTTTATGCCGGAGGAACATTTACTGGGATAAGGTACAACATACCCTATGCAGCATTGCTGGATTCGGGTAACACTACCGGACTTCCGGATGTGTCGTTTCCGGTTTTCAATAACACTGTCAGTTGTGCCATTTCTGATCAACACGGCGGCTGGTATATCGGAGGCAGCTTTACACAGGTTGGAGACAGCAACAGGGCTTCACTGGTACACATCGATTCAACCGGAACTGTTACCTCATTCAGAGCCGATGCAAACAATACGGTACTTTCGTTACATCTGCACCAGAACCTGTTATATGTTGGAGGAACATTTATAACATTGCAAGGACAAACACGCAACCGCATTGCAGCTATAGATATTACAACCGGAAATTTAACCGCATTCGATCCGGATGCAAACAGCGATGTCATGACTATTACGAGCAATGGAAAGACAGTATTTGCCGGCGGATTATTTACAAATATCGGCTCTGCTGCCAGCACCTATGTTGCCGCACTTGATAGTGCCACCGGAAATAATGCCGGATGGACATTTGCTGCCAACGGGGCTGTATACAAACTTTTATTAGCTGGTAACATGATCTATGCTGCAGGAAGTTTTACCAATATCGGTGGGCAAGGACGCAATCGCATCGCACGGCTTGACACAACAACCGGAACGGCAGACACCTGGAATCCCGCCGCCAATAATGTTGTTCGTGATATTATCCTTGAAGACACATTGATTTATGCTGTAGGTAATTTTTCAACAATCGGTGGCCAAGGTCGAAACCGTATCGCGGCTATCAGTACCAACAGCGGAATATCAACCGGATGGAATCCCAATTCAAACGCACAGGTTAATACAATTTGTATGTCCGGTGATATCCTTTACGTCGGTGGGAACTTTGCCACTATCGGAGGTATTTCAAGACCATATCTGGCAGCGATAGATAAATCAACCGGAACAGTTACTTCTTGGAATCCCGGAGCTTCGGCGTCTGTCACCTCAATAGTAAAAAATAATAACTCCATTTTTACCGGCGGCAGCTTTACACTTATCGGCGGATATCAAAGAAACCGGCTTGCCGCACTACATGCATTAACCGGTGAAGTATTACCCTGGAATCCATCTGCCAATAATACAGTAAACACATTGACTGTTTATGATACCACAATATATGCAGGAGGAACATTTACCAATATCGGAGGCAATGCGCGCAACCGGATTGCTGCAATTCATGCCCTTACAGGAATTGTATCTGCATGGAATCCGAATTCCAGCGCCCAGATTACTTCACTTTATACTACTGAATCATCAGTATATGCAGGGGGCGCATTTCTTACCATTGGAGGTGCAGCACGCAATCGTATTGCTGAACTAAACCCCTCAACAGGATTGGCCACGGGCTGGAATCCAAACAGCAATGGAATAGTAAGGGCTATCGCAATATATAACGACACAGTATATCTCGGTGGTGATTTCACACAGGTTGGAGGAATTGGCAGAAATCGCTTAGCCGCTGTTAATAAAACATCAGGCACACTAAGTGCCTGGAATCCCAATGCATCGGCACGGATTCGTTCACTCCATATCCGGGGAAATACACTTTATACCGGTGGCGAATTTATTACCATAGCGGGACAATCAAGAAACTATTTGGCAGCATTTACACTATCCACTGCGGCCATTAACGGATGGAACCCGTCACCTGACAACTTTGTTTATTCAATTGCAACGAATGATACAACGGTTGCTGCCGGTGGAACATTCCAGTTAGTAAATATTTCATCTAGAAACAATATTGCAGCACTTGATGGCGCAACAGGACAACTGACCGCTTTCAATCCTGCAGCAGACAATACTGTTCGTGCCCTCGCAATGTTGAATAATCGTTTATTCGCCGGCGGTTCATTCACAACCATCGGAGGACAACCCAGAAATTACATTGCAGAATTAAATACTCTTAGCGGCTTATCTACTGTATGGGATGCAAATGCCAATTCAACTGTTTTTTCTCTTGCAGCATATCATAAGAAACTTTATGCAGGAGGAGATTTTACCACTATTGGAGGACAAGCCAGAAACCAGATTGCCGCATTGAATCCGAACACCGGCAATGCAGAATCATGGAACCCGGGGACAAACAACAGAGTATCATGTATTGTGCCATACAAATCACAAATCTTTATTAGCGGTGATTTTACCTTTGCAGGAGGACAGGCCAGAAATTATATTGCTGCCATTGACACCGGAAATGCGTTGGCAACAGCGTGGAATCCCAATGCCGGCAATTCAGTTTACACGATTGCAGTTTCCGACTCCTCCATACTTTTAGGAGGTACATTTATTACAGCCGGTGGACAACCCAGAAATTATCTTGCATCAACAGATACACTTAACGGAACGGTTACTTCATGGTCTCCATCCGCAAATAACACAGTATACGACTGTCAACCCTTTGACACCTTAATTCTTGCCGGAGGAAGTTTTACTACAATAAACACGAAAAATCGCAGCCGGATTGCTGCTATATCCAAAACAGACGGCTCAGCCGCAAACTGGAATCCCTCACCAGATAATACTGTTAGAGAAATAGCTATTTATGATACCACAGTTTTTATTGGCGGCGATTTCTCAAAAATAGACGGATACAGCAGAAATGCTTTTACTGTTTACAGCCGTTGTTTCGATCCGGATGTGCCATCAATAAGTATTTCGAAAGATACAATTTGTGCCGGAGATTCTGTTCTGCTCAGTATATCTGCCGGAAACCTTAATTCAGCATCACACTGGCAATGGTATTCCGGTGCATGTGGCGAAACAAAAATCGGACAGGGTATAAATTTAAAAATTGCACCACTGAACACAATAACAGTATTTGTCAGAGGTGAAGGCCGGTGCGTAATTCCTCCTCTATGCACTTCAGCTATCGTTTATGTAAAAGACACTTCATCCTCAACCATCTATGACACTGTTTGTACAAATAATCTGCCCTATATACTTAACGGCAATAATTATAATTCTTCTGGAACATATTATGACACATTATCGAATGCTGCCGGATGCGACAGTATCATCACATTAAACCTATTGGTTAAAAACCATAGTACAACAACAATTCATCAAATTTCATGTGATAGTTTCACACTCAACGGTATCACGTATTATTCAACCGGTACGTATATCCAAATATTTACAAATTTTGCCGGATGTGATAGTATAATAACTTTAAATCTAACCATCGGCGATACTACACGACCAGCTCTCACTGCCATTGCAAACCACACAGAGTACCCCGATGGTTCGTGCGACTTTACGATTCCCGATTACAGAACACTTACAACCGCAACAGATAACTGTACGGCTACGCCTGCTATCATCAAAACACAAAAACCCGCAATCGGTACTATTATTAATGGCCACAGCACATCGCAAATCATCTGGATCATTGCGGATGATACACATGGCAATCGTGATTCTATAAGCTTCACCATTACACTGAGCGACACTACACGGCCGGCTCTTACTGCCATAGCTAACCGCACAGAGTATCCCGATGCATCGTGCGACTTTGCCATTCCCGATTACAGAACACTTACAACCGCAACAGATAACTGTACGGCTACGCCTGCGATTATCAAAACACAGAAACCCGCAATCGGTACTATTATTAATGGCCACAGCACTTCACAAATCATCTGGATCATTACAGATGATACACATGGCAATCGTGATTCTACCAGCTTTACCATTACGCTGAGCGATACTACACGGCCGGTTCTTACTGCCATAGCTAACCGCACTGAGTATCCCGATGCATCGTGCGACTTTGCCATTCCGGATTACAGAGCACTTACCACTGCAACAGATAACTGTACGGCTACGCCTGCGATTATCAAAACACAGAAACCCGCAATCGGTACTATTATTAATGGCCACAGCACTTCACAAATCATCTGGATCATTACAGATGATACACATG
>Ga0101944_10002084_pt1 | contig 34842 bp, 32 predicted proteins | sample DewCreD2012metaG_FD_75245 | JGI IMG/M metagenome (GOLD analysis project Ga0101944, IMG submission 75245) | Hot spring sediment bacterial and archeal communities from British Columbia, Canada, to study Microbial Dark Matter (Phase II) - Dewar... ... | reverse complement strand
CAGCTATTTCCAAACCGAAAAACCGAAAGACATTTATTGACAAATTGTGATACAAAGCTCATGGTTATGAAAGGAAGAATCCATGAACCTTAGGGTTTGTGGATTTTTCTTTAAACTCAAAAGTAGTTAATTCTCATCGGAGATACTCTTTTATGAGAGAATTAATATATCTGTAGAGTGAAGATTTGGGAAAGCCAGTAAGCTTTTCAAGCTCAGCTTGTGTTATGTGGTTTCTTTTTGTGACATGTCTAATGATTATAAGCCGCCTATCAGTGAGTAACTATTTACAGTAGCCGGGCTTTTTCATGCTTGCAAAAAGCATATATGCTGAGATCACAAGTAATAGCACCGCCACAGTAATCAGTAAAATTGCATAGTCCCTGCGCTTTTGAGCGTGGTACTGGACAACAATAGACAGAATCTGTTTCTCGCCGATTCCTGCAATGGCTCCGCTGTCGCTGTTTTCTATCCGTGTGATTGCTGGCACTTTCAGTTAATTTATTCTTGTGTTCTTGGGCAATTTCAGTTCATAGGCAAATACAGTGAAATTGCCATCAGGCAAAATATTTAGTAGCATCCTGTTTCCGGTTTGCGTTGCCTGGTAAAGCGACCTGTCAGCAATCATAGGGTGGTTGGTGCTTCCCTTCAATTTTGCAGTGCCTGAATCATCGACATTTAGTTATATCAGCGTAGTAATCAGCAGGCGCCACCGGAATGAGCAAGAGAACTGTAAGAATTGTTCTTATCAAGGGAAAAGATAAGCAATGGTTCGTTCAATATTTTGTGAGCTTTCATGTAAGTCTAATTGATGGGTTCTCAGCTTAATCCAAAAGCCTCTTATTTAGGATGGTTGTTCGCAAATTATATATAGAAGCAATACAGGTGGAGAACTCATGCAGCTATCGCAGGACAAAGCCATCCGGCTTCTTGAGAAATATAATATCCCTGTATGTAGATCGGATTTGTTGCGCTTGGAGCGTCTATATGACATAAGAATAGCTTATCCTGTAGTTATCAAGACCGCTGCGCCGGAAGTGCTGCATAAATCAGATATTGGTGCAGTCAGGACCGGCATTATGAATAAGGAAGATTTGATAGCCGCGGCAAAAGAGATCTCAGATAAGGTACGATCCAGATTTCCGAGTGCAGAGGACATATTCCTTGTTCAGGAAGAGATAAAAGGAAAGGAGCTTATCATCGGGATGAAACGCGATCCATCATTTGGGCCGGTCATAATGTTCGGCCTCGGGGGCATTTTTGTCGAAGCTTTCAAGGATGTCAGCTTCAGGATAGCCCCAATTAAGCATAAGGATGCGCTGGCGATGATTAATGAGATAAAAGGTTCTGCCATACTAAAAGGCATCAGAGGGGAAAGTCCTGTTGATATTGGCTCTGTTGCAGACATATTGATGAAAGTGGCAAGATTGTCTATGGATAACCGTGAGATAAGCGAGCTTGACCTGAATCCAGTTATGGCAAACCAGCACGGCGCAAAGGCAGTGGATGTAAGGATAATGGGTGATTTCCATTAAATCGCTTGATTATCTTTTCAATGCGAGAAGCATAGCAGTGATCGGCGCTTCAAGAAGGTCAGATTCTGTTGGGCATGGTGTCTTGAAAAACCTTATGTCAGGGGGTTCGTTCATGAACCAGTACTGCAAGCCCTATAAGGGCAGAATATTTCCTGTAAACCCTAATGCCAATAAAGTCCTTGGTCTTAAATGCTACAAAAGCATACTGGATATAGAAAACAGCGTGGATGTTGCTGTAATCGCCATACCTGCTAAATTAGTCAAGCAGGCTATGCAGGAATGTGCAAAGAAAAAGATAAAGGTGGCAATCATCATATCAGCTGGTTTCGGCGAGCTCAATGACGACGGAAAGAAGCTTCAGCAGGAGATAGTCGAGATAGCGAAAAAAGCAGGGATTAGGGTTGTCGGCCCAAACTGTCTTGGCGTGATACGCACAAAGAACCAGATGAACGCGAGTTTCGCTCCAAGCATGCCCCCTAAGGGCAGTATAGCATTCATCAGCCAGAGCGGCGCACTGGCAGACAGTATTATTGACTGGGCCTTAAGGGACAGATACGGATTCTCTACTGTGGTATCATTTGGCAACAGCGCTGATCTTGATGCCTCTGATTTCCTGGAGTGGCTCGCAGACGACAAGGAGACCAAGGCCATTGCCATGTACATTGAAGGCATAAGAGACGGCAGGAAGTTCATGAGGATCGCTAGAAAGGCCAGCCAGAAAAAGCCCATAGTAATCATAAAAGCAGGAAAGACTGAATCAGGACAGAAGGCTGTCTCAAGCCATACAGGAAGCCTGGCGGGCGGTTATAGGGTTTATGAAGCGGCGTTCAAGCAGTCTGGAATCATAATAGCTGATACTGTCGAGGAGCTTTTCGATATCGCCAAGGCTCTTGCTGACCAGCCGGCATTGAGGCAGAACAGCATAGCAATCATAACAAATGGCGGCGGTGCGGGTGTTCTCACAGCCGACTACTGCGAAGAGCTAGGGGTAAGGCTTGCAGAATTAAGGCCTGAAACAATACGCAAATTAGAATCTAGTGGAAAAATGCATCCTGCATACAGCAGGAGAAATCCGCTTGACATTGTAGGGGATGCTCTTCCTGAAAGATACAAGGTGGCCGTTGACACCCTTCTCTCTGAGAAGTATATAGGCGGACTAATCATGCTCCAGACATTGCAGACCATGACTGATCCAATCGCAGACGCCAAGATAGTCATAGATGCTCACAGGAAATACCCCTTAAAGCCGGTCATCTGCGTCTACATGGGCGGCAAGTTCAGCCTTGAAGGCATCAGATATCTTGAAGAGCACTGCATACCTGATTACAATGACCCTTACAAGGCGGCAAGGGCGATGAAAGCGCTTCTCGAGTATGGCAGTATCAGGAAAGGAAAGATAGGACCCATTAAGTGCGAGTGATCCTGCCTGATTTAAGATATGCCAGTATCGGCCCTGTGATATATGCTGCATTAAGCTTCTTTACTGACGACACCCTTTCAAGCCTGTACAGCCTTCCGTTCAAGTCAAAATGCTCTTTTATGCTGTGCTCAATCTCATAGCTTCTTGTCTGCCTCGCAAAACGCGCAATATGCCTGGCATGTTTTTTATTGAAAAATAAGAAATCAAGCGATATCAAGTATTCTGTGCCGACTTGTGCAGTAAGCTCAACCGGCCCGCTTATATACAGTATCGTGTCAAGCGCCTGTGCTTTTGCATTGCAAAACTTGATGCCATGTTTGATATCCCATAACTCAAGCTCGGCAAGACCCTTCATTACACTGAGTTTCCTCTCTATGTAGGGATAATGCCTTACTGCATAAAGGAATGAACTTTCCATGCATCTGGAGAGGAACTCATCTCTGTTAACATCTGATGCCGCGTTTTTGTAGTATTGGACTTTGGTCCTCATGATATACTGATATGGTAATGATGAATAGTATTTAACTCTGCCTGCTCAATAGTGCATTTCGGGGTCAGCGGCATAGAATGTGTGAGAGCATCCACAGAATTAAAGGGATTAATTTTATAAACAACCGGTCTTTTGCATCAAACAAGTAAGGGGTGCAAAATGAAGAAAGTCGTTCTCGCATACAGCGGCGGTCTGGACACATCGGTCATACTGAAGTGGCTCACCAACAAAGGTTATGAGGTTATAGCTTTTGTTGCTGATGTTGGCCAGAAGGAGGATTTTACAGCAGTAAGGAAAAAGGCTCTTGCCACAGGAGCTAAGAAAGTCTACATCAAAGACTTAAGGGAAGAATTCGTCACGGAATATATCTTCCCGGCGATCAAGGCAAATGCCATCTATGAAGGTAGGTATCTGCTTGGGACGAGCCTGGCAAGACCCTTAATAGCAAAGCACCAGATGAAAATAGCGAAGAAGGAGAAGGCCGAATATGTTAGCCACGGCGCCACAGGAAAAGGAAATGATCAGGTTAGGTTCGAGCTGTCATATTTCGCGATAGACCCAAAGATTAAGATCATATCGCCCTGGAAGAACAAGGACTTCTTGGCAGAATTCAAAGGCAGAGATGATATGATACGATATGCTGAGAAGTACGGCATCCCAGTCAAGGCCCAGGCAGGAAAGCCTTACAGCGAGGATGACAATCTCTTCCATATAAGCCACGAGGCTGGCATCCTTGAGGACCCTGCAAAAGAGGCAGAAGAGGATGTCTATTCAAGGACAACGTCATGGGAGAAAGCGCCTGATAAGGCTGAAAGGATAATGATTGAATTCAAGGACGGGATACCTGTGAAAGTGGCAAGCCTCGACACAAAAGTTGTCAAGACCGGACCTCTTGAGCTTTTCATGTACTTAAACGAGTTAGGCCAGAGGCACGGCATCGGCAGGATGGATATGGTCGAGAACCGCTTTGTCGGCATAAAGTCAAGAGGGGTTTACGAGACGCCGGGCGGCACAATCCTCCACATAGCTCACAAGGACATAGAAGGAATCGCTATGGATAGGGAAGTCATGAGGCTCCGAGACATGCTCTCTGCAAAGATCTCAGAGCTCATCTACAACGGATTCTGGTTCTCGCCTGAGATGGATTTCCTGATGGCAGCGATAGACAAGAGCCAGGAGATCATTGACGGCAAAGTCTGGATGAAGCTTTATAAGGGTAATGCATATGTCACTGCAAGGGAAAGCCCCTCCTCGCTTTACGACGAAAAGCTCTCAAGCATGCACATAGAGGGCGGCTTTAATCAGATGGACTCAGAGGGTTTCATCAAGATAAACGCCATACGCCTGATGGCACACAACGCCATAATGAAAAGAAAGGGCAAGGACTGGGCAGAATGAGGCTCTGGGAAAAAGGCAGTAATGTCGACGCGAAGATTGTGGGGTTCACAGTTGGAAATGACCCTGTCCTGGATAGAAAGTTATTGGTATACGACTGCAAAGCCTCCATTGCCCATGCAAGGATGCTTGCCAGGATAGGTATCCTAAAGAAGCCGGAATTAGCCAGGCTTGTCAAGGGGTTAAATGACATAATAAGCCTAGCTGCAAAAGATAAGTTCCCAATAAGTTCCGAAGAAGAGGACTGCCATACTGCGATTGAAAACTACCTGACTAGGAAATACGGCAGTATCGGGAAGAAAATACATACAGCAAGATCAAGGAACGACCAAGTGCTTACTGCACTTAGGCTTTACGAGAAAGCTGAACTGATGGAGATTGACAAGCTCCTAAAGGCATACGAGAAAGCTCTTGATTCTGTGATAAGGAAGCATGGCATGACAGCCATTCCGGGATACACGCATATGCAAAAGGCCATGCCTTCAAGCATTGGCATGTGGCTTGGCAGCTTTAGAGCGATGGTTCATGACAACCATGAGCTATTGGAAGAGGTTCATGAGATTATAGATCAGTCGCCGCTCGGCACTGGAGCAGGATTCGGTGTGCCTGTTATCCCGATAGACAGAGAAATGACTGCAAAGGAGTTGGATTTCTCGGACGTCATGGAAAACCCTATGAAGGCCCAGCTATCAAGGGGCAAATTTGAAGGGATGATTGCCCATGCCTGCTCCCAGATTATGCTCGACCTGAACCGGCTCGCAACAGACATGATGCTATTCTCAATGCATGAGTTCGGCTTTATCTCGCTCCCTGACAGGATGTGCACAGGCTCTAGCATTATGCCTCAGAAGAAGAACCCTGATGTACTTGAGCTTATCAGGGCAAAATACCATGTTGTCCTTGCTGCTGAGCAGGAGCTTATGAATCTATCATCAAGCCTTCCATCAGGCTACAACCGGGACATGCAGCTTACTAAAGAGCCGCTTTTCAGGGCGATTGACACTACCAAGGAATGCCTGGAGATTATGGCATTGGTCATCTCAGGAATAAAGGTCAGCAGAGTACGCTGCAAGAAAGCAATTACAAAAGAGCTCTTCGCAACAGAAGAGGCCTACAAGCTGGTCCTGAAGGGCATGCCGTTTCGGGATGCGTATAGGAAGATTGGAAAGCGTTTTTCTTGAATTTGCACTTAAAGAAAGAGAATATGTGTGCCCTGAATATGATGGAAAATGGACACGATGATCTATCTTTGTGCGATCTGCATTTGGAGATGATATTTTGCCGCCCGATAACGGCTGAATTATATATGACCCTGCATATCATAACCAGTAAATAATGCTGCTATTGATATAATCCGCCCAATTCTCGGGCGCTATGTTCTGCAGAACCAGTGCATCAATAACAATTATTTACAGATATTGCATAGATAGCCGGATCAATCTCTGGTTTTTCAATATTTCATATATCTTATAGAGCTGTATTTTCAATAGATATAAATAACCTTCTGCTGCTAATTAATCATGAAATGGCTAAGAATCAGGATAGAGGCAAGCTAGAGTTCGCTGAAAGGTTCTATCTTCTGGGTGTGCTTTTCATGAGGCTCACCTTGGTTATCGCTATCTTTGTCACTGCATTAAACAGCGATTGGACATCACTCTTCGCATCTGTATTGACGCTTGTCATGACATTCCTCCCTGAATTGATCCAGCGCCAGCAGAGCATCCGTCTGCCTGCGCTTTTCCAGGTGTTGACAATAGCCTTCATCTACTCCGCCATCTTCCTAGGCGAGGTTCACGGCTACTACACAAGGTTCTGGTGGTGGGACGTAGTGCTTCACACTGGCGCGAGCATGGCGATTGGCTTCATCGGCTTCACGATGCTCTTTATACTGTACAAGGGCAAAAGGATAAATGCAAACCCAGGCATTATCGCCCTGTTCAGCTTCCTTATCGCATTGGGTATAGGGGCCATTTGGGAGATTTTCGAATTCGCTGTGGACAATATATTTGGCCTTAACATGCAGAAGTCAGGTCTTGTGGATACCATGTGGGACTTGATTGTGTCTGCCTTCGGCGCCCTGCTAACAGCTTTAAGCGGCTATTTCTACCTTAAAAAGAGGGAATCGAATGCAATGAGCTGGCTCATGAGGAAGCTGCATGATAAAAACCCAGGCCTGTTTCAGCGAAGGCCTTGATTAGATCTCTGTGTGCGTAACCTTGCATCATGTATACCATATCATCAAAACAAACTTTATAAACCAGCCTCCAATCTCACAGGCAATGCCTAGGGAAGAGAAGCTGAATGCAAGAGTCATCATCGAGATGCTCGGTGCGCCAAAGGAGCACATCGAGGAGACCATCCGTTCCTATGTAGAACAAATAAAGAAGGAATCAAAGACAGTAAAGATTCTGAGGGTAGATTATGCGCCTGCTGAGAAAAAAGACAAGCTCTATAGCACATTCGCTGAGCTTGACATTGAGGTAGACGGCGCAGAGAACCTGGTCTTCTTCTGCTTTGACTACATGCCCTCAAGCGTAGAGATATTCGAGCCGGAGCAGATAACCTACACGAGCCAGGGCTTCACCGATTTCCTGAATGACCTGCAGGGAAAGCTCCACAAGATAGACATGGCATTGAAAAACCTATCTGCTGAGAATCAGATCCTTAAGAAGAGCAACACAAGCCTTGTGAAAAACATAATAAAGAGAGTACTTAAAGAAAAACCATTGAATCTTGAGCAGATATCAAAGGAAGTGGGAATGACAACCGAAGCGGCCGACAAGATGATGATGCAGCTTCTGGCGGATAAGACTGTGAAATTTGCCGACGGCAGATACAGCCTTTTGCTTGTTTCAGAACATGTTGCGTAGTTATTTTCTTAAGTCCGAATCATGCAGAAATCCTTTTCATCTCATCATTGGGATCGATATCCCTGAAGACCTGCCCTGCGACAAGCTCGAGCCTCTGGAACATCTGGTTGTTTGAAACCCTGCCCACAACCCTTACCTGTTCGCCGAGAAGCTCAGTTTTAAGTGTCTCGAAATTAGGCGACAGCCTGAGCTGCTGTATCTGCTCATCAGACAGCTTGAGCAGCCTCTGCATCTGACCTCTGAAAAAAACAGCCCTTATGTTCTCGCTGCCGTCGTCAAGTACGGCGTTTATCACATAGCCGTATGTATGCTTCACTTCGCCGTGTTCATCGCATATATACGCATTGTCTCTCGGCAGGCACTTCTTGCCGCACTGTGGGCATATCTCATAGAATCTCGGGTCGAATACCTGAACTATCGTGCCGAACACTTCGACATTCTGGTCCTGGTCTGTGAGTTCAGATATCTTCTTTCTGGGGGCATCAGCTCTTGCAGCGGAAGCCGCACCGTATACCGCTCCGATTGTGACACCCTCAGGATGCAGCACTATCTTGCTCCTCTCGTTCATATGTATCTCTTGCTGGCCTCTGTTGTCGCGCACATATCCGCCGACAATCTTGATTGTGTCGTTTTCGCCAAACTGAGACAGGAGATCGCACATGTCATGCCAGCAGGTGACTCTTATCTGGCCTGTCTCATCCGCGATTATGAAAGAGCCAACCTTTCCCTTCCTGTCGTCTTTCGTAAACTCAGTTACTGGGAACTTCCTGATGACCTTTCCTGCAGTCTCCACGCTTCGCATCCCTGCTAGAATATCCTTGATTTTAAGCAGACCATTTGCCTTGATGAGCTTTATGCCTAGCTCATTTGCCACAATGTAAGCAGCGCCGTCCTTGGATATGAGGCCGGAGAGCTGTTCCATCTTTGCCTTTATCTTCTGCTGTATCTCTTCAACCGGGATGCCTTTCTCGGTGTGTATCTTCTCGATAATCTCATCATACGCCAATGGTATCATCAGGTCTGAGTATTTGTGGATTGTTTATATAGTTTTTGGGCAAGTTATAAATAGTATCTGGCGATGCTTAGGCGAGTGGAAAGCGGCTGGCACGATACCCATAGGTTTACTGACATTAAAGAGAAACACAGCCATATAGCAAGGATAGCAAGATCATATCTTGTCGATGCTGATATGATTCTGAACAAGTTCCATGAGTTCCAACCCATCTATAATAGGCATAGCGAAGCGTTGCACATCCTGATGCCTGACATAGTCAAATATGCTTCAGGCAAAAAAAGGTACAACGGCTTGCTTGACTTAGGGCAGAGCATAGACCATATACTTGGCGACAACCTTAGCCACATGTTCATCGAGAGCCAGAACGGCGAGTTGTCATCCCTTGTATCAGAGGCCATAGGGAGGAAAGCCTCAAACTACGAGACGCATATAGGATTCGAGAAGATAATGGAGCAGAGGACTTACGATGCCCACCCAAATCTTCATTACCGTATGCTCTTATCAATAAAGAAGAGCAGGAAGAGGGTAAGAAAACTTGGCAGGCTCTTTGCTGACTATTTCAGGGAGCACGGCATTGATATCAGCCCCAGGAATTTCGCATGCGGCATAATGTTTGCTCTTGGCATGGCAGAAAGGCGCATGCTTACCAGAAACTATGCCAACCATTTCTCAGTTTATCAAAGCGAGAAAAAAAGTCCGGCTGGAGCCGATATGCTAATCAGCCGTATCATAATGTCAACTCCTTTGCTCGCATATCTCATTGGCAGGAATTTCGACGATTCTGACAGATCAAATAGGATAGTGGCGCCTAAGGACTGCGGCATGTATAGGAGATTCGATGAGTTCATAGGTGATACTAAGGATATATATGACCCGTACTTCAAGCCAGACGTAGTTGGATTCTGGAAAAATAAGCCATAAGGCTTACGGAGAATTTGGAAAAAATCTATTATCCTGATTGCCTTGCGTTGATTGTTCCGGGAAACCAGCTACACCACACCTATAGGTTCGGAAGATTGCTGGAAAAACCATGAAAACAGATTTATTGTTATACAACGCAGCCATTATGCATGAAAATAGATCTCATCGTTTTGGGCAGGGCTGCGCCCGAGCATTATGCTGGAAAGCAGTCAGTGACAGTCATCGGGTATTCGCACAAGCATGGCTTTGTAAGGCTCTATCCGACAAGATTGGACAGCCCTCTGAAACAGTGGGCAGTATGCACAGTTGAAGCTGAACGGATATTGGATGACACAAGAAAAGAGAGCTACAGGATAAAGGGAGATTGGGAAGCTCAGAACGATTTCATAGCATTCCATTCCGAGCTGGAAAGGGATGAGAGGCTGGCTTTGGTGAGAGGGCTTGCTAAAAAGGGTATCGAGTCCTTGAGAAAAGGCACACTTGCTATAATCAAGCCGCACAACATAACACCGCAGGTTATCATGAAGGACAAGCCTGAGCAGAAGAAGGGAAACGACCTGAAAAGCAAGAGGGATTATGATGCCAGGCTTTATATACAATACAATTGCTCTCCTGAATGCCAGAAACCCCATAAGCATTGGGTGATTGAATGGGGTGTATATGAGTCCCTTAGAAAGAATCCTGAGGATGCAAACGCCTTGACAAAGAGCCTGCATCTTGAGAATCCAAAATATGAGAAATATTTTCTTATTGGCACCAAAGGGAAGAAGCAGAGATATGTAATAATAAGTGTCCTAAGGTTCAAGAGCGAACCTGTAGGACAGGCTCTGCTCACTGGCTCTGCCTGAAGCATCAGTAGCTGTCACCTGCTCTGAAGGTGCGCAGAAGATGTATGTGGTCTTCTTGGGCAGCGAGCAGGTTTTCTTCTCTTTGTATATCTCCTGGTCATTAGGGACGACAACAGCCAGGTTTCGCCCTAGCTTATGCAGGAATAGGCTTCCCTTAAGATCAAACCTGTTGCTAAATACTATGAGTTCAGATTTGGATTGGCTGCCTGTTCCAAACACAAAAAGAAAATCGAGTCTTCCGTAATCCTTATGGCTTCCTGCAAAGCCACCCACATCCTGTATCATAGGAACCGCATCGATCTCTACACTCCTCATCATCCTGCTTTCTATTACTGCTCTTTCTCCGAATGGAATTACGCTGACAAGATATTCGCCAGGATTATATTCTTTGCCGGTATAATCCATCCTGCACACACAGTCATCATCTGCAGATTGGCTGCAGCGCATGTAGAATTCTGAGAAGCCATAGAAGAAGCCCTCTTTCCCTCTCCCGCAATTAGGCTGCCAGTCAAGTGAAAGAGTCTCAAGAGCTGATTGTATGCACATATCCATAGCACAGCTGTCACCAGTGCACTGCGAAGCGAAAAATTCCATGTCGCATCGCTTGACTAGGTCCAGAAGCTTCCTTGCATCGACCCTAAGCTTCTTGTAATGATCAATTGAGAATCCTATATCTGTGCTGATATGGGGGTATATCTCATAAGTGCCAAGCGGCTTTTCAGATATGTCGGTTATCGCCATGCCTGTAATCGCATTTGCATTCATCACATCGCTAAGCAGGAATACTGCAGCAATTATAGAAAGCACCAGGGCAGTATATGCCAGAGCAAGGTTCTTCATGCTGTCCTCTCCTTCATAATATCACAATATTCATATTGCTTGCAGGCGTATAGGCAATTGGCCGATCTCGTGAATGATAACTTGGTTATATCGAACAGATTGTTGTCAGGATCGATTGGGTCCAGGTAATCCTTGCCTTTCTTGATTGTAAGGTGTATATGCGGCTCTTTTGCGCCTGCCTTTCCGGCAAGCGCGACTAGCTGTCCTTTTGCCACATTCTCTCCGTTCAGCACCAATATCTCTGAATTATGGAGGTACATTGATGTCAAGTCTCCTTTATGCTCGATTATAAGCGTATTATGGACATCATTGAGTATCCTGGCTTTCCCTTCAGCTATCGCATATACAGGGTCTCCTACTGCTGCCCTGATATCGATGCCCCTGTGCTCGGTGCTGCCATAATCAATGTTTCTCCAGCCGTAGCAGCTTGTAATAACCGTGCTCTGCCCAGGCCAGGCATATTGGCCAAGTGATACTTTTGGCGGCGGATTATATGTCTGTGTTAATCTCTTTGCAATAATCTGCTTCTTCAGCACTACTTCATCAGGCAGTATATCAGGCTCCCTTAGGATAATATCGAACTTGATAGGCTGTTCGGAAAAAGCATAGAGCCTCCTGTTGTCTAAGACAATATCATAACTAAGTTCTGCAAGCGGAAGGTCAGGATAGACTGCAAGCCTCTCCCTTATCTCATCATTGAAATATCTGGCGTATTCTAAGTCAGGTGTCTCAGGCCAGCATTCTTTTGTACCTTGGTTCCAGATGGTCACGCCAAGATAGGCGCCGCACTCAGGAACATCATAGTATCCGCCGTTCTCTGCAAGGTCAAATGCCGCAGTCTCTGCGGCATACCTAGCGCTTCTGTCTATATAAAAAAGGGCTTTTTCTGCTCTGTTCTCAGCAGACAGTATCGCTCCCTGTTTCTCTCCGATTGAAACGCTGAAACCCCCATGCTTTGACACCATAGTGATATAGGTCCAGGTAAGTGCCACAAGCACTACCACCAGCAAAAGCGGCATGAAGAACGTGGCTTTCTTCATTCTTCCACCCAATATCCAATGGCTTCCACTTGGTAGAGGCTTCCTGACTTGTCAGGGATAACCACCGCCGCCCTGTCAAGAAGTATTGGATTCTCAAATACCGTCTCGGCTTGCCTTTGGCAAGTTCTTGGGTTCTTTGTCTTTATCTTTTTCGGGCCTTTATAGATTGCCAGCTCTTCAACACAGAAGCCTGTTCTTGCTGAATAATCTTCGAAATACAGCATGCTTAATTCGTCAAGATTATCATTTTCTGCAAGTATGATGATGAGCTCCGCATTCTTCATGCTCCTGCCATTGTATTCGGCGGGCATATCAAGATAAGTGAGCAGAACGGATGAAAGTCCCTTCTCTTTTATGTTTGATGTTATCTCCGCCTTGAGCCTCTCATTTTTCAGGTTTATCGCCGCAAGGAACAGACCTATCAGGAGCACTATGGCTAAAGCTGACAGCACATCAACGAGAACCTGTGACACTGCTCTCTTGTCCATCAGCTGTTCGGCACGACTACCGACACCTCCAGCATCGCAGGCACTTCCCTGCCTTCCCATATCAATAGCACATCCTGCTTGACCAATCGCTCTTTTGCCCCGCCCAAGCCTTTTGCCTTGGTCTTTGATAGCTCTATCCATGTATTGTACTTGTTTCTGTTGTAATAGACAGGCATGACCTGCTTTTCATTCCATGTCAAGGCTTTGCCGCTCAGATTGAAAAGGCTGCATCTTGCTGCAATCCCTGGCTTTTCCGCCCAGAAAGTCATCTGGAGTCTTTCTTCCATGTTTTTTGTATCAGCAAACTCAGCGATTGATATCTTGCGGGGATACACCCTGTTGGTTATGGGATCTGTATAAGCAAGTGCATTTGGTGAGCTTACAAGATTATTATAGAGTACCTCAGATTCGGCCTCAGATATGTCAACAGTGCTTACAATAAAAAGCCTGATGATGAAGACTATAGAAAGCACAACAGCCATTAGTATGAAAATTCTGAAAAACGCGAACATCACAGCATATAGCGACAAGCCTTTCTTATTCAGCATAAAACCCCCTTAATCCTGTGTTTACAGCGCCCGCTGTAAGAGCAATGTCCTTAGGCATAAGTATGCCATCCTGCATGACGTTTCCTGTCTCTATCATGATGCCAGCCCGTCCCTTGAAATATTGGCTCTTCGATGGCAGGCTCTTGACTTTCATGTCCGGGAACTTGGCGATCAAAGCCTCCTTAATCTTGCAGGCAATGGCTTCGCTCTCCTTGCTTCCCAGCATATAGCTAATCTTCACATAAGGCTCTCTTGAGGATATTGATTGAACGACAATGACAAGGTCTGGATTCATCTCATCCTCTTTCATTATCTGCGCCTGACCGAAAACAGACTGGCTTCCCCTGATGTATTCTGCCAGCTGCTCTGCATGCTTTGCCATCTGGGCATCGCTGATGTCAATCGACATCTTTGGAAGGGCGGCTATGGCAAGGCTGGTCTGGCCTCCTTTTTTGGCCTTTGGGCAACTAGAGGGACACTTCATGAATGTGCCTGAAACACTAAGCCCGGTAGGACAGCCTGCCATGTATATCATATCCTTTTTCTTGATTGAAGCAAGAGCTATGGTAGACCTGTTGTTGCTGTAGTATGAGTAGAGCCCAGGAAGTTCCCTCTCGTCCATATAGACCTTGATGATGCTCTTGTCCATTGAGACAGAATAGTCCTTTAGGTTCTCCTGAGAATAATTATAATAGACTGTCCCCGGCCTTGCCTGTACTGCGCCGATAGATAGTGCTATGTCTCTTGCTAGGTATGATTTCTGGAAATACGTGTTTTTGGATACATCTGCGATGAAGAAGAACAGTATGCCTATCACTATCGCAATAAGCACCAGGTCTATCACTGTAGTGAACTCAAGCTCTGCCCTCTTTTTCATCTGAACCCTTTTAGAGAGCAAGGTTTATATAGTTTATTATGCAAAGAACCTATTAAGACATAGGTGTAGTAACGCCAACGCTATCCACCAAGTCACGAGGGTTATCAAGCCCTGCCTCAGTTTCCTTTTGCCTCTGCCTGCATTCTCCGAGCGTGACACTGACCCTTGCCTTCCCTCCTGTAATGGTCTTATATAGGCATACAGGTCTTATCTCCCCAAGGCCTGTGATATGGATCTTCTCAGTGAACTCAACCCAGCCGCTCATGTCCTCGCATCTGCCCTCGCACCTGCCGTCAGATACAGCGCAGAGGCACAGGCAGTTGTGCTTGCAGGTATCTGGTGCTTTTAGGTACTCATCTCCAGCGACATCATACTTATCAGCGAAGCTCGCCACCACATATCCGCTGGAAAGCCAAATATCATAATCCTGTTTAGTCTCGGCAGGCATGTTCTTGATCCGTTCCACAAGCGCGTCGAAATTGTTTTGTGTGGCATCTTTCCTGTCATTGCCGAAAAGGTTCCATACAAGGCTTGTCAAAGATACAATAAATATCACAACCAGCGCAACAATCACTAACTCAACGACCTCTTTTAAGGTCATATCGGCTTTTCTGTTCATTTTGCGGGGGATTTCCTGGCTTCCTTTATTTTTTTAGAGAGTTTCATGCATGCTTCGTTATAATCTTGGGAAACCTGGCCATTTGCACTGCACTGCCCACTGACATATTCGCCGGTTGCTTCATCCACCAGGTTGAAGCTCGCGCTGTCGCTTATCCCATCATTGTTAGTATCATCCCCTGGTCCAGAGGGGGCGCATAATGCCCTAAGCTTCCCCTGGCATCCTGCACCAAACAGCCCTGATACAAAGTCCCTCGTACCGCCGCCGAATATCACAATCAGCACAATAGCGGTTATCAGAAGCACAGTAGCTACAACAATTGTGTTCAAAGTGAGATCCATTCCTTTTTTCATATTAACTCCTCCATTTAACACCAAGGCAATCCAAATTGGTTATTTTTGTATTCTTCAGTTTCCCAATATTTCCGAAAATAGCTTTCGTATGCTTGGTTGTAGAAGCAAACTTCTCCTTTTTCTCTTATAAGATAAGGCGAAATTTGAGTTAATCCTTTCTCTGATTCGATTACGATGCTATTCTGCCCATTGGCTCTAATTGAAAAAGGAGTAGTAACCTTTGAAAAATACGCATGATATTCATCACGTAACCACCAATAACAAGGTGCAGTTTTGATTGCCTGCTTAGGTATTTTTCCAACAGGATTGCCGAATGAATCAATAACCAACGCCTCTTGACCCTGAAACTTTATGCCATAATCTGAATTTTTAAGGTTGAATTTCAGATTGCAGACACATCTGTCATTTGAAGAGATAGCGCAGTTGTTTATACTATCCACTGTCTCTTTTAGTGCTAAAATTGCAGTATTATCGGCATTATTTCTATTAGAATCACTATTAATAATATTTGACCAGGTATTGCTGATTCCTTTCCAATATGTATTTGCTTTTGGCACAATGGCAATTGACACGATTATTAGGAAAACAGATGCTACGATAATTTTAGTTAGGTAACTAAGTTCTGCCCTTTTCATATTATTCCCTCTAACCAACCAAGATATTCATTGAATTTGCCGCTTGCAAGACCGTAGATTATAAGAATAACAACAAGGGATATCAATACATATACCATCATCGCAAGCCAATATGGGATATCTCCCCTTTTGTCCATAAACCTTCTTTTAGTCATTGTGGTATTTATTTGTTGTCCTGCCTGACAGGCAGCTTGTCGCAGTCAAGGCTGTCGAAGGTCTCTGCAGTGTACGGCATGAGCACAGTGACAGATGCCCAGCTATCTCCTTCCGCGCTCACCATGAACCCGTGCGCACCGCCAAGAGTCACCCCGGCAAATATCGCTCCTGCGAGCGCTTTCGTGAATACCGGCTCTGGCATGACAAGAAGCCCGGTTATGATGGCAGCTGACGCTCCTGCACTGGCGCCTATCGCAGTGCCAAGCGCTTTTTCTATCTTGCCAGTCTTGTCGTATGCGAAGATCACCGCATAATCCTGGCTAGTCCTAATAGTATCCCCCATCTCGTTAGGAGGGCTCTCCCTGCTTCTCGTATTAAGGAACTCAAGATATGTCTTTCCCCCGTATGCCCGCTTCACATTGTTCTCAGACAGGTATTTCACGAATCCTGTGATGTCCCTGTTCTTGGCGCTTCCAGAAAATTTTATCTCTGAACACACAGCGCAGAACCTCTCTGTGCCGAAATTCTTGTCAAATAGCTCTTTTGAGTCCCCGCCGAACTTGTACCAGCAGTCTGCCATCTCATCCGCTAGCTTGCGTTTAATCTTCTCTTCAGCCGCGTCATTTATATTCACCTGGACAGCAGGGCACTCGAGAGTATCGATTAGGTTCACCCCGCTCAGATGCCCAATGCTGGATAAGTCAACAGTACGCCTACACAGCTGTACAGGTTCATCAGACCTTGCGATTATTTCCATCTTGTAGTAGAAATAGCCAAGCACAAGCAATGTGACTATTAGTATTATCAGTCCTGCCAGAAAGCCGAATCCTGTCGCATCTTCGCTGTTTTCCATCTTAGTTGTACTTCACCGGGCAGTTCTTCCTGAAATCCTCGTTTGAATACAGATAGACAAAATAAACTGCATCCTGTTTGTATTCGCCGAGATTGATCCCGAGTTTCTTGCCAAAATAATTTGAAAGGAAAGATGACTTGTATGCCACAAACACGACCTTGTAATTATCATCAGTATTTATTACTTGGCCTGTCGGGATGCCAAGACTAGAGACATCCCCGCTGTAAATAGGCAAGTAAAGGAACTTCCACTGGTACTGGTATATCTTCGATGATAACGCCTGCGTATAAGTCTTGTCAAGCTTGTACTGGGTTACATATTTCTCATCCATGTACTTGTCAAGACCAAGGATCTGCTGTTCTCTAGCCTTATTGTCGAACATTATATCAGAGCAGAGCATGCAGACATGGTTTTTCTGTGCTATGTCTGTGGCAAAAAGATTCAGGTTCCCGCTGCCCATCATATCCCAGCAGCGGAACATCTGGTCCGCTATAGTATACTTGACAGCTTCCTCAAAATCTGCCGGTTTGAAGGTCTTTAAATATCTGTCTCCAATTAGCACCCTCTTGTCATGCCCCATAACCTTGACGCCGTCTGTGGATATTACAACTGGTTTCGGGCTGCAGGATATCCTGCTATTCATGACACTGTTGAGTATAGCAGAATACGTGCACATCCTGTCATGCAAGGTTTCATTTGACTTTCCGATTAGCTGAACTGTGAAAGCAAGTAATACTAGCAAGCCGACAACTATAAGGATGATGGTAACAAGGCTCTCCATTGCAATGCCTTTCTTCATATTCTCAGCATCTTCTTCATCAGCTCGTATATCCCTATTGAAAACAGTATCAGGATGATTGCTATGAGTATAAGGAAAACTAGCTTCTCCTGGGTTATGCCCTTCTTTCTCACAAGGATACCCATGCGAAGAAGGTTATTTAAATCTTTGCAGCCCTAGCAGTCGCTTATCTCATCAACACTTAGGGCTTTGTTCGGGCATGCGAACTCACGATCATCGATAAGGATGGTCGGGATAAATCTCACTTTCTGGATTCTGCCGAACTGGTCGTCGAAATAAGCCCTGCCTGAGAAGATGATTCCCGGCTCCTTTGAAAGCACCCTCTCAAGAGGGAAGACTCCGCCGGGTGTATATACCTGTATGTCTGCGGCTGCTATGTCGGCATTCGCAGTATTTAGAAGCGAGAACTCAAGTATCTTCAGCCTGCTGTTATAGCATATCTGACTCACCCCGCCCTTCTCAAGCACAGAGAGCTGCACAGCAGTGTTGCAGTAGTTCTGGTTGTCAGCGAGGTTGCCAAGGCCTCCTGCAACCCTAGCGGTAGGACTCTGGCAGGCTGTAACAATAAGTAGAAACACAATCAGCGATAGTTTCCGTACTGGTCCTTCTCTTTTCCTATTGGAAGACAGCATTTTTGATCCTCTGTCGGAGAACCCTCGCTCCTAAACTTAAAAATCTCCGCATCGCCCGAATTGCAGTTACCTGTGGTTCCGTATCCTCCTTTATTGGTGCAGTCGCTTAAACCCTTCGTGAACCCCCCTATCCTTCCTGTGAAGATAAGGATTATCACCACAAGCACGATAAGCACTATCGCTGCTATTACAATGGTGTTAAGTGACAGGTCTGCTTTCTTCATTGCCCGGTCTGCATGATGCAGCATGTCCTGAATGGATCTTTCTTGTTGTCTGTGCCGTAGCATACTGCAGATGGATGCTTTGCCATACCGGTCTCTCCGCAGTTGTCCCCATAGATGCACTGGCCGTTTACAGCCAGGCAGTCGCTCTGCTGCCTGTTGAAAAGCCCCATCCTCCCCATGAATATCACAGAGACAATGACCAGCACAAGAAGGGCGATTGCCGCGACAATTATGACATTGATTGAGAGTTCTCCCTTTTTCATGAACTTCACCTCAGACCATTTCCTGTGAGAGCTTCTATATAAATATTGCCACAGAGACGGCTTAATCCTTATTGTAGTACTGCCTGGATAATCAGCAATTGATTTCACAGATTGGGCATATATATCAGCTATCCATTCTGGAACTGGGTGTTTACCTGTCTAGAATATGAAGATATTTATCCTTTAGAACCCATAGAATATGATTATGTCTTTCCGCATGCGCCCATGCACATCCTGATATGCATTGTCCCCTGATAGCCTACAGGAAGCGGCTGGTTCCAGGAATCGCCTTTCTCGAAGCTCTGGGAAGTGCACCCGTTAGAAACAGAGCAATTGCGCTGGTAAAGCCGCCTGTTCGCAGGGCTAAGGACAATGAATTCATAACCTATGCTCATATTATCAAAGCTCTTGTTTAGCATCTGGTCAAGGACATGCTTCATAAATGCGCATGACATATTGCCGTCATCACATAATAGGTCCACGCTTCCTCCAGTTTCAGGGCTTTTTGCGCAGTCTATTATCAGGTCGCGCATAGGCATGTTAGGTACGCACATGCTGGTGGTCTTTAGCATAGAGCCAACAAACCTCGATGAAACTGTCTGCGGCAGATAGTTTTCTGATCTGTCATTGTCATCATCCATCATCGCTGTGATTGCGAAAAGAAGCATAAAGGATATCATGACAACTATTATCAGCAGACCTACAATTTCGATCTGGCCGCGCCTCATTGGTAGACCTCCACAAGAAGGATTCCCATGCTGTAGGTTTCCTTGACTGGATCGAAAAGAGCGACAGGCAGTGTAAAATTTCTGAACCTTTCAGGTTTGTTTGTCTGGACATTTTCATAAAGCAGCCATCGGCCGGTCTCAGGATAGGTTGATATCGCAGAAACCCTTGTGTTTGGCATTATCTTGTCATATATCCCTCTGCTGACCTCGCTTGTCTGCGCAAATGCCATGAGCTTGTAGACATCGACACAGTCATAGTCGGCTGTGCCCTCTATTGTGCACTGTATCTCAGGCAGGCTCTCTACCCGCTGGGCTACCTGGACAGTGAACATGCCGAATCTCTCTCCCCCCTTCCCCTTGTTTATGGTGCTCTGAAACTGGGTATAGAAGATTATCCCAAAAGCGAGAAGCACCAAGAAAATAAGCATTACAATGATTGTCTCTGCCATCTTCATCTGCGCTTTCATCAGTACACCCTCGGACAGTCTTTGAAAAGCACTTTGCTGTTGATATCTGACAGTTTATCTATGCTGGCCTTAGCGCGCGTCATGTCTCTTGCGGTTATGCCGGCTTTCAGGTCATCGAAATGGCCTTTGAGATTAGCATCAAAGAAATACTCGCACTCAAGGTCTCCGGCAAACTCATTGTACAATAGCTCGCTTCTTTTGGAATATAGCTCGTTCACCATGATATGGCGCCTGTAAGCCTTCTCCAGGTTGCAGGCATAGAAATCCGCGCTCTCAGCAAAAATGGCCCCTACAAGCATAGGTGTCCCTAGATAAGGATATTCTTTCAACGGATCTGGGCTCTTCATTTTGCCTTCACTAAGGCTAAACCTGATATACCCTTTATGCTCGTCACCATAAACAAATATCACATCCCAGTTCTCTTTGTTTATAAGGGTCTGATGAATGAGCACTGTTGAACCTGACACTGGCTCAAAGAAGAACACGAACTTGACCAGGTAATCGTTCTCGTCCTTGACAAACTTGGCCCGGGCCTTGTCCACCACAAGGACATTTATGAATTTGTTGTCAGCAAGCGTTTTGTTTATCTTCAGCGCAAGCTCTTTCGAGCCGGTTACATCATCTGAATACACAAGCACATACCTGACTTTTGGATTTGACAGATATAGGAAATCAGCCACCTTGAACGGCTCTTCCCAGGAAAGCGTCCAGGTGAGAAGCTTGTTGCTCTCTATTTCATCAGGAGCAAACACAATATCCACTTCAGTATCCTGCCTGATGCCAGTACCCTTGAATTCAAAGAAAGATGTGCAGCCGGATTCTCCGCATGTATTTGAGAAGCATTTGAACTGCAATGGAACCTCGGGGATGTCTATTATCTTTGCAGTGTCAGTGCTTGATTGGGCGCTTGTAAGCGTTGCCCTTATATCTGAAAGAGCTGAATCAGCTATCTCCAGGTCTTTTGCTGCCTTGTATTTGCTATATAGGCCAAGAAAGAACGCAAGTATCACTGCTCCGGCAATCAGTATGAATATCCAGTTGAACTGGACCTCCATGCCTTTGCTCCCTTTCATCAGGGCCTCGCTATCTGGGTTGCATCCCCAAGGCTTACAAGCTTGACCTTAAGTGGCTCTTTTTCAGTATTGAAGCAGATATAGCCCTGGTCAACAGGTTCAGAAAGCACCCTTATCTTTCCGAGCTCTATAGGTGTGTTCAGGGCTGACATTGGCTCTATGAGAACATTGCGTGGATCATCGCTCTGCCAAAGCACGCAGAAAGCTCGGTTGTAGTCAGGGTCAGGGGGGGGTCCTTCATAGCAGAGCCCTGAGAACGGCTTGAAATTATCCTTGTCAACAAAGCACACTTTCTTTATCTTGCTCGGAACATTGAATGTGTATATCTCAAAAGAGCTGTATGGTTTTGCCCTCTGCTTCTTCACAGCATCCTCCAGGTCCACCTTGAACTTGATTGTCCTTGCCATTTCCCATTTCTCCACCATGCCGCCGATCCATTTCACTCCGAAAAACAGAAGCAGCCCTATGACAAGCACAGCCATTATATAGAAGAACACCTCATTAGCTATCTCGGCTTTCTTTTTCTTCTTGACCATTGTGGACAGTTCATCAAGGGCTTTCTTCGCCTTCTGCTGTTTGCCTTTCTTGCCTGTTATCTTCTCCAATTCGCTGAAAGCATCCTTTTCATCCTTCTTTTCAGGCTTGTCCTCTTTCTTTGCTTCGGTTGGTTTTTGCACTTTTGTATCCGAAGCTTTCACTGCCGGGGTTTTGCCTTCACCTGGCTCATCGAACTTTGACAGGAGTTCCTCCCTCTGCTTATCTCTGAGCTCTTTCCTCTTCTGCCTTGTTATCTTGGATAAGGTATCTGCGAACTTCTGCTGGAGATTGGGCTTCTGCGTTGGCGGTGCTGTCCTTTGAGCTTGATACATGACTGGCTGTGCATGCGGCTTCTTCTTCTTGTAATATTCATTATAGCCATAATAGCCGCCTACTCCAAGCCCTGCTATTACGAAGATTATGATTATCCACCACCACCAGGCCATTCCTTTCTCCGTATCTTCATAATCATATTCATCATACCTATTCGGGTCTGTTCCTTTTTTGTATTCTTCTAGATTGGAGAAACCATCTTTATCCGGATCTTCACTTGCATCTTTCTTACCAACTATTAGGTCATTTTCTTTCTCCCAGTAATCAGGCATGTTATCGCAGTCTGCATCTTCCCAATCAACACCCTTCTCGTTCACTGAACATGCTTCTTCGGGTATTGGGCATGCTTTTGGGCAGCTTCCGCCGCAGTCAATCCCAGCCTCATCGCCGTTCTTGATTCCGTCGTCGCAGCTCGGCTCTGTACATTTATTTAGAGGCCCGCAATAAAGTGATTCGCAGTCACTGTTTATGGTGCAGTTCTTATCAAGACCGCATTTCTCGCATAATGCCCCGCCGCAGTCTATGTCGCTTTCGCCCTGGTTCTTTATCCTGTCAGTGCATGTCGCAGCGACACATTTCCCGTCCTTGCAGTTTCTGCTTGCGCAGTCCGAGTTGTTGGTGCATACTGCCCCGTCCAGACAAGCAGGACAAGGTCCTCCGCAGTCGATATCAGTCTCTCCAGGGTCAAGAAGCTTGTTCTTGCATAGGTCTATGGGTGTGGTGTTTGTGAGATTGGTATAATCATAGCAGGTAAGGCTTGCCTTTACTCCGTCGCTGTAGCCCGGAGCACTCCACATCCCTAGCTCGTTCATAGCCATTACATTCCAGAAATAGAAAGCGCCCTCAGTGAGATTAAGCTTTAGCGCAGTCACGCTTTTCTTGGTTGAGGAGGTCCAGTTCATCACATCTGTTCTGCCCTTGTCTGTGCCGATTGAATAATTGAATTGAGTAACCTCCGACATTGTATCATTGGCGACCCAGCTCGCTGAAAGTGTGGTAAGGGAAGGGCTGCAGTTGCCATCTTCTATTGAAATTATATCGGGCGGCGAAGTGTCTATCTTGAATGTATATGAGTCAGTGAGTATATCAATTGCAGTGACACAGCTAAACCAGTAGGTGTATTTTCCTTCAGGAAGGGAAAGCATACCGGATACGAATGAGTTAAAGCTTCCATTGCCTGTCATAGGGGTGTTTATCAGAGTCTCATTTGCCCCGTACTTGCAGTCTGTGCTCTGCTTGCTGGTCTTAATCTCAAACCTGAAAGTGCTGTTTCTGGAAAGCTTTGGTGGTGAAATGACAGTGATGGCAGCGGCAATTGAAGTATCAACTGAAAATGAATACCTAACCTTATCAGAAAGCAGACCCGCGCCGTTCTCGCATTGGATGAAATAGTCGTAGCTTGTCTTGTCAGTGAGGCTTGGTATCTCAAGCCTGTTAATTGTCCTGAGTGCTGTTGTGCCGTTGAAATCCGAGGCATTCGGGAAATGCTGGAACGGGTACATCCCGCCGTTGTAGCTGTTGCCTTCTGTTGAAAGTCCTATGCTGTACTTGCACCTTGTGTAATCATCGGTCTTCACGACAAGTGCTGTGGACATGGGGAAATCGGATATTATCTCCCTGTCATTTGCCCTTTCTGCCTTCACGCTTAGTATTGTTGGCTTTGTGCTGTCCCATGATATCTGGAAAGTCTGCTCATGGATGACGCCGTCTCTGTCCCTGCATTTGAACGAGACAGGCCAGTCAGCGCCGGGTGTTGATAATGGATGCTGGAATCCGTTATGTGTATGGTAGTTGTTGGTTCCGTCCCTGACTGAGGCCATTACATATGAAGCATCGAAGCTGAGGTTGTTTATGGAGAACCTGCATTCCATCTCTTTGTATGTCTTTATCTTCAGGTCCATAGTCCGGGCACTGGCGACGCCGAAAGACGGAGTAACAAGCTCAATCTTCTGTCCCAGATATTCAACAAGCCGGATATAATAAGTCTGCGGAAGCGAGCTTGCGCCTGACCTGTCAGTCGCGGAAATGGTTATCTGGTTTAAGCCAAGCGTCAGGTTGACGTAAGATGAGAACTGATCATTTGCAGGGATGTTCGAATAAGTGTAACTTCTGTTGCCGTTTGTAACTCTTATCGTGACTGTATTGCTTCCTGTCCCTGCCTGCGAATCAGGATCAACGACCCTTCCGGTCACCTGGAAAGGGGTCTGGAGCGTGACAAGCGCATTTGCTGCTGAACTATGGCTTTGGATATTGACATCCCTGAGGTAGGGAGGGATGCTGTCTATCCTTATCTGGTTGCATACAGTCTCCTCCCTCTTACCGCCCATGCTACCTAAGCGGTTTTCTGTTGAATGATAGCAAAGCCATGTTGTCTGGGATTGGGTGAGCTCGTATTTCAGCGGTTGCAGCGGGTCGCTCAGGTTCTTAGGGGTGCATGCGGCATTCGACACGCAGTAATAAGTGCTGTTGCAACCGAAACCTGATGCTGGCTGATCCTCGCACTTCAGGTATATGGTGTCCTTGAAACCATTATACCACTTGCTGAAATTAAATGGCTGCCTGTATGTATCAGCCACGTAAGTCTTGGGCGGCAGAGCATCATAAACAAACTGAATCTCATCTTTTGCAACCCTTGCTCCAAGATTGCATTTCGCATACAGGGAATAGCTTCTGCTCTCCACAGGCGAGAACTGTGCAGAGTGGTAGAATGCCTCTCCTGACGGCTCTCTTGAAAATGTGTTCTCCATCTGGCTGTAGTCTAAATCTCTTGTATCCCATTTGCATGGAACATTGGCTGTCGTCATGATGCTCACAGTAACTGTTGGATAGTCTATAATCCCTGTTGGCTGGGGATTGAACATCGCACTGTCTGCATCGATCCTTATGATCATCTCAGCACTGCCTTTGTTACCAAGGATATCTGTGCAGTTCACAGCATACCTGTAGTATCCGTCAGGAAGCTGTCCGTACTGCACCACCCAGAGTCTGCCGCTTGAGTTCCTTATCTGCCTTGAGGTGTCAGGGACTCCTTCGAAATAGTCATTGCATACGGATTCTTCGCTTACATTGACTACGACGCTGACACGGCTGTCTGTGAAAGGATCTGTAGTATCATGGACGACATAAGGCGTAAGTGTTATCTCAGGTGCTGCCTTGTCAACATTGACTGTGAAGGTCCTTACTGGCTCGAGATTGTCTGCCATGTCTTCAGAATAGAAGCTTACGATATGCTGTCCGTGCCCTGCTCCTGAAAGCACCTGCACAACCCCTGCTGAATCAGGATAGAGAACCTGAGTAGGATATCCTCCTGTATCGCTGTAGTAGAATGCTCTGACTCCCGAACCGCTGATGCCTCTGTCATCTATATCAAACACGACTGCTGTGAAATTGAATGAACTTACCTGTGCAGGGGTAAGAACTCTCGTCTGCGGCGGTTTCATATCGCTGGGGTTTGAATCAGGCAAAGTGTCGCCGTTAGCATCCTTGAAGCATGTCGGGTTTTGGGTATTATCCCATCTGCAGAGGCCAAAGCCTGCTGCATCACGGCTTCTTGCCGATATCTGGTTGGTTCCTGACACGCGTTGGTTCTGGGAATATGCAACGTCAATTGCGACATTCTGCCCGCCTGTGCATTCCTCGCTTGTCTGGTAGTCGTTGCATGTGATAAGTGACATGTCAGTGCACATGCCATTCATGTCCAGGTAGCATCCGCCGCTGTTCGCGCCGAACTGCCTGCATCTTGTCAAGGTGCAGTCGTCTATCACCTTATTATGTTCTGCGATATTGCAGTATCCGCACTGCTTGTAGGATGTTATCTTTTCCTGGCAGATGCCTGAATTGAACTCGTTCCTTGATTCTATCCATTGGCAGTCCCTGCCAAGACATCGGTTATTGGCCCCTGTAGAACCCCATAGGGTGTCTCCCTGGCATGCTGCTTTTGATCTATAGTCATAACAGCTGTGCACCAAAGAGCATTCAGCATACTTATCCTTGATTGTATCAGTATAGTCATAATAGCAGGTAGGCAGCTGGTCGCACAGCATGCTTCTCCTTGAACCGCCGGGGGGTGTGAAATATCCCATGCTAAGTCCAACAATAGCGAACATGTCAAGAGGGGTTCCGCACTCTGCGCAGTTGCTCTGCTGTTCGCATCTCGTAGTTCCTGAAGAATCAGGCCCGAGACATATCTGGTCAGGGCCTTTTTGCCTGCAATCTTCAAGCTTGACCAAGTTATTGAACCCGTCACATTTATACCTCAAAACGCGCCTTTCGTTTAGTCCTAGTGCCTCGTCCAGGCAGAACTCGCCTGCAGGCATCTCCATGCATATTGCATCACCTGAAGACCTACAGAATATGTTTGATTGCACCCTTGTTCCATCAGGATATGCTGCCTCTGCGAGATAGCAGTACCTTGTGTTCGGCTGGATGCTTGTGTCATGGTATTCCCGCGCAGTCATGCCGTATGCTACTGTCATGAACTGGCTCGGCTGGGTGCAGCCTGTGCCTGTGCATCTGAGAAGGTCAATTGGCACATTGCAGTTCAGGGTTATGACCACAGTAAGCCTTCTCTCGCCCTTCTGGTTGATTATGTTAGATATTTGCGGCTGAAGATGCAGTTTCTGGCAGTCACACGAACCGCAGGTCTCTTTTATTCCATCGCTATCGCAGTCATTGACAATCCCAGAATAGCAGCACTTGTAGTTATTGTTTGCAGGGTCGAAATACCCTTTGCTCTCGCAGACCGCTGCAGAATCTCCGCAATATACACCTGCGCAGAAAAGGTCATCGCAGTCAGTCAAGGTGTTGCCGTCATTGTCAAGATTATCATGACACACCTCTGGCTGGACTCCGCACATAGGATCCTTTCTGCATTCTCCTAACCAAGTGCCTGCCTCGCAATACCTGAAGAGTTCGCAGTTGTTTATGTCCCTTGTCCCGCAGCTCTGGCGTTCGCCCTGGCTGCATGTCTGGGAGCCGCATGGAACATTCAGGCAGCCGGTTACACAACAGTACTGGCCTCCGTTGCACTGCTGCCTTTGGCAAAGGCATTTTATGCCCTGTCCAACCTGTCCGCTTATGGTGCATTGTGGAAGGTCGCAAAGGCCTTCAGAAACGCCGGTGGGTGTTGTGCAGCAGGAATCTGCCATATCTATATTTCCATCCTGGTCATTGTCTGAACCATCATTGCATTCGTAAAGCAGGTTCTCTTCAGAATTGTCATCTGCAGATGTACAGCCGTTGTCTGCCGGATAATCAGTATAGCCGTCGCCGTCATTGTCCACGCCGTCGCTGCAGGCTGGTTTGGTCGTCTGACCAGGGGGCACGTATCCTGAATCGCATTTCTCTGAGCAGTTCAGGGTATTGTATGAGCCAGGAAAGAATTCTCCTCCGAGCTGCACGCACATGTCTACATAAGTGGCGCGCGAGAGTCTCGTTGTCTGCTCCCTATAGCAGCAGCAGCCTTGCCTGCATCCGTCTATCAGGCTGCAGCTTGACCTGAATTCTCCTTGGAAAGCTGTCTCGCAGGATATCTTCTCGATAGCGCCGTCCTGGCACGATATGTCAGGATTATTGTTAGAAAGGCAGCATCCGAGTGCGCAGTCTGCGGCAAACGCTCCATAGAACTGGCCTGCGCACGCGCTCTGGTCAGGCGGACATGATAGCCCGTTCTTGCCTGTCGGTGTGTATCCTGAAGGAGGGCAGCATTGAGCTGAACTGACCTGTTTGCAGTAATTTGCCTGGTCAGGCACGCACGGATTGATGCAGTATTGGCCTATAGCTATGCCTACCAAAGCCAGAGCAAGAACCCAGTAAATCACACCTCTTTTCATCCGTGTCAGTTATCCTCGATTACAGGTATATATATATTTTTTTGTTGCAAGCACTACAATCCCTGCAATATCTATTTTATGCCTTCAATAAGGCGTGCAGCCGTTCTCTGTGCATTCTCTGCCAGCAATCAGTACACAGCTCCTGATGGAACCGCAGCCTGAAGCGCCGCAGTCATCCTGCCTGCTGTTCTTGATTCCGCTCTGCTCATACCAGCAAATCCCTGAATCCCTTGTTCCGTATGTTGTTCTGTGGCAGGCTGTTGTGCTTTTCTGAAGGCCAATGCTGCTGCACTGTATGTTGAAATGGCATTCATCATACGCTCCGAATGCGTCTGTGAATGGTACAGTCTCTGTCTTCATACAGTATGATTGGCCGTCTGTGAACGTACAGTCGATGCTCATTGTTGATAAGTCCCAGCCGTCCTTGTCAGCCTGGCAGAGGCTTGCGCCATAATGGCATCCAAGCCCTGTTGTGGTATTGAATAGACAGTATCTATCTCCGCTACCAGGATCGCCGAGAGTGCAGTCAACTGGAAAATTCTCTTTTGTTGTGCATGAGCCAAACTCGTTGCAGCCAATACCGCCAGCTGAGTCGGCATAGAAGCAGACAGATTTCCTGTCATCCCAATCATTGTCGGGATTTGGATTGATAGTGCCGGGAGCCAGACAGAATTCCCCAAGGGTCCTTTGTATGCCTGTATCTGTGCAGCCCACATTGTATATGCACCTGCCGGTGGCAGCATCCTGGCAGTATGATGAAGGATATTCGCATATCGTCCTGCTGTTGTCGAACTCGCAGGTGCCGCTGTTGCATGAATAGCTGCATATGTTTCCTGTCCATTTATGGTTCAGGGTGCTATCGCAGGTAGCCCCGCATATAGCAACATTGCATGTGCAGGCAGTCGTGACTGAGCATGAACCTACTTCAGCGCATCCGCCATAGCAGAGCCTTGCCCCCGGTATTGTAGCAGAAGGATTGGTCTCATCATAGAAAACCCCTCCTCCGGGCGCACACACTGCAACAGCACCGCAGACTGTGCCTGACGGGCTTGGCTGGCAGTCCATGCTGCCTGGCACGCATTCGCTGCACCTCTCATCACAGTCCTTGAAGTGCCTTACCTCCTCATAGGAGGTTCCATTGCAGATATTGCCCCTTTTGCCATCGCATGTTCCTGTTACTGTCCTCATGTAAACATCCTTATTAGGCACACTGAACCCGTTGTCATAGTATGTCGGGCCGATATGTCTTGTTCTTGTGATTGGTTTGAAAAGGTCTCTGCAACCATACTCGATTCCCTTATAGCATTCAGTTCCTGCAGGAATTAACTGGTATGTGCTTGGATTGAGCTGTTCTCCTGCACAGCACGAGTGGTTTGCCATGAAAGGATCGCTTGTATTGAAAGGGTATGGTGGTTCAAGCGACCTGTGGGGCAGGCATGTCTTGACTTCAAGCTGCATCTCATCACTGAAAAGCTGAGGCGGCGGTGCACCCGGGCCAAGTATCTGGAGAGTAATTGGGTGAGTGCCTGTGATATTGAACTGTTGAGGCGTGATATTTATGATATCAAATGAGTCATAAGGAAGTGATATATTTGGTTCAGTAGTCATCCTCTGCCAGCCTTTCCATATTCCTGATTCTGTGATTAGGTCTCTCCAAAGATACCTGTCAGCCCCTTCAAGCATCCCCCCTATGAGGAACACAGTCAGCCAGTAATTGTCTTCTATACTTGCCACTTGCCAAGGTATGTCATGGTATGGCTGATATGCTCCAAGCACAGGCTTGTTCTGTACAAGAATACGTAGTATCTGGTAATCGCACAGGTTCCCTTTATCACATACTTCGACTTTCAGCGAATGAGCCCCGCTATCCTCCCATTGCACCTTATAGCTCGCCTGCCTGCGTGTTGCTTTGTATATGTCTGACTTAGTGAAGTTTTTTGGTGGCGGCTCACCAGTAGGCACCCTTCGGACATACGTCTCTGGCCTGAGCTGGCAGTCCATCTGGTTAGCCCTGCACGCGACCTCATCAAAGTACTCATCGTAATCCTCTTTCCAAAGGCCGTATCTGTAGCTGTCATCCATGTAGCCTTTTTCATTATGGAAATCCTCATCAGGATCAAAGCCAAAGGGTGATATGTTCAGGCTCTGGTTCACTGTAAGGATATAATCATAGATTCCAAACATGGTCGAAAACATATTCTGCCGGACTAAGTCAAGCGCAGGAGCCCTATTCTGTATGGCGAAGGCAAAGACATAAGGTGTCCCGTCAATTAGGCTTTCATTGTCTTCGATAAGAAGTATATCATCATATGCTCCTGCTCCGCATGATGGACAGACATCTGCCAGTTTCTTCACTTTCATCCCAGGTTTCAGGCACAAGTCATTTGCCCCCTGGCTGTTCCTGCAGTCGTTCAGCTTTTTAGCATCAACCACTATATTGAAAAAGATGTTATTCACATCCTCCTTAATCAGGTGTGAAGCTAGTTCATGTATCTTCTTGAGCCGTATGTTAAAGGATGTCCTGAAATCCTGAAGCTTAAAAGAGAGCGAGCTTGCCCCCATCTGAATCATGACAGGGAAGTCAACGTCGATATAGATATGCTGGTCGCCGAAAGTAAGATTGGTTGTCACATTTCCTTTCCTGATATTGAGGTTTTTCAATTCAGGAAGCGAATCGAACTTTACGCATTCCGAGGTCTTGTTGGATATGTATATCTGCAGCATCTCCTGTACGGAATTCTTATCAATAGGGTTTGTTGAATCATAAGTCTCGCAGGTGTAGACCACTGCAGATACGCCTTTCCTGTTTGCGCCGTAGCTGTCGCAAAGAGGAGGAAATGGCCCTGGCAGTGGGAAATTCCCAAGAGTATTCACATAGGAAGTATCCAGAGCTCTTGGCTCAGGAACAAGCCTGGTCTGCCCGTAAGGATAATCAGGGATATTCGGGTGGTATTTCGTCCCAGTTTCTGGTCTTGTTATCCCATAGTTGACTAGAAAAGTCACATCCTTTCCGGGAAATGGTTTGAATGGCAGCACATGTTTTCCATAAGGGTATCCTCTCTCAGGCCCTAATAGAAATTTTGCGCCCGGCATCTGTGTATCGTAGATGACACCTCCCTGATACCCGGATAGGATAAGCGCTTCTTTTGCAGATTGGTCAAGGCAAGAAATTATATAATTATGGTACTTCCCTTTTTCCCTGAAGAGGCTCTGGATAAGCTCTTTTTCGAGCTGCATCTTCTTTGCAGTATTTCCGTCTGTGAAATAAAGAACGATTCCGCCGACAATAAGTACCAGCATGCCGACGATGATGAATATGGTTATCTGGCCTCTTGCCATGGTCAGGAGATCCTGACTTTGGACGTTAGGTCCTGCCAGAGATCGAATTCACCGGGACCTTTGTCGAGCACTATAAGCCTTCCTCCCTGCGTCCCGCAGTATGATTCAGGATATGCGTGGATGATATCCTGGCAGCTGATGCTTGAGAATCCTGAATAGGAGACACCAAGGACATTCCGTATGTCTTGTGTGAAGTCAGCATCATACTTGGTTTCGACAAAACCAAGGATGGTCCTTGAACCCCTCTTTGTTATATATAGCCTGTTGAAATCTTTTACATTCAGTATCATGCCTATCCCCGGCTTGGCATTTGTCCCGGATTCTATCTGGGCCTTGTTCTGCGATGCATGATCCAGTATCGGCTGGGCAAGAGCTAAGAGGCTGTTGTCAAGGCTGTTCCAATCAGGCACAGGAAGAGAATCGCTGTATGATAGCCCGGTCTTTGAGTATATGAGCGACTTTGTCCGGTTGTTGTACCATATCTTGTCGGATTGTGAAACGCACTTTTTATAGGTTCCGTGCTGTGCATCATTTGAGTTCTGGATGGCGTTGTTGCAGTTAGGAACATTGTTTCCCTCACCAAGAATCTTGTCAATCAGGCCGTTTGTCGAGCTGTAAAGTAATGGCCTTACATCGAATAGCATTGAGTCCCCTGTTGTGGGATTTAGGGATACTCCAAGCACATTCTTGCCATCGAAGCTCATCGTGCATACGCTGTTGATATTGTTCTTTATCATTTCAAGAGGCACTGGGTAGTTCACTGATTTGGAGTATTTGTCGCAGAAAAGCGTGTAATCGCTTCCGCCGGCTATAGCAATCATCTGGAGCGCCATCATCTTTGTCCTTGATGTCCATTTGCTGGAGGTCACTGCACTGCCGCTGTAGGTGCTTTGGCAGTAATGATCACCTTTGAAAACATTTGGTTCCTTAAGACAGTTATTTGAATCCACATACTTTGAGTCACAGCTGTAGTCATAAGGGTTAGTGACTGAACCTGCACACATGCAGGAATGCGGCTGCTGGCAGAAGTTTACTTTAGTTGTATCGTCATACCAGTTAAACTGCGGTTTTGATTTCGCCCATGTACTGTTCTGGCAGGCATATATCTCCTTGCCTTGATGGTTTCTCCATTCAGTCTCAGGGAACTCCTTGAATATGCCTGATTCATAGAGATATACTTTTCCGTGCGGCACGCATGCAGAGCCGTTCCAGCAGCTCCCTGAGAAGCAGCATTCCTTGCTTGAAGGATTATAGGGAAGCGCACTCTCCTTTACTGTATCAATTCCCCTATAACCTAACATGCTGTAGGCAATTGAATTTGTGTCAGTGCTTTTCCTTATCCAAGAGTCATTATAATAAGCGCACACGTTTTCAGATATATATGTGCATTTATCATAGTTCCGTGAGCCGGTTGCAAGCAGTGCCGAATCTGTTATGGGGTTTGCTCCGTTTCTGTCCTTGCAGCCGTTCAGGGTTCCGTTAACTGTCAGAATATTCACCTTCCAGGGCACTGCAGAATTAGCTGGGAGTGAAGTCTTGTCCTCTATGAAGCGGCCCTGCCAGCATGCACCGTTCCTTGTCTTCTGAGCATCGCATCTTAAATTGAATTCCGGTTCAAACTGCCTTGATGTATATGGCACTGAGTTCATCACATAGGTTCCTATAACCTGTGCATTGCATTCTTTTTCTATATCATTGAATGTCTCCCCGGGGTTGTTTCCGCAGCATTTGGTCCCTGTCCAGTTATAGCCGAGGTGAAGCTCGCATTCTATCGGGCCTATCTCTCCTGCATCGCCAAGAGTCATCCACTGGAACATATCTCCTTTGCCGTTGGAATTGTTAAAATAATACCTGCAGTACAGATGCTCGCCAAGACTGCCCGTCCACTTGCCCACATCCGCCTCATCTGTGCCAGTCTCTCCAGGAAAATAAAACCCCATTTCGGACAATGCAAATGTCCGCTCCTGATTCTCATCATCATATTGCAGCGAGAGGTCATAGCTAAGATGATCGCCAGCTTCTGCTGAGCGCTTGCATTTGTATTGCTGGACCACACCGCCAGATACAACCATATCCACAGAAGACACATTGTACAAGCAGGCAGTACCTGTATTTATCCTCTGCTGGAGTGTTGGGGTTGTTATCCCGGGCGCATAGCTTACAGCCCTGTTATTGACATAAATCCAGTCATCGCCGCAGCACCTGTAACCATTGAAACTGCTCGGATTAACGCCAAGCTGTGCTGCTTTGGCATCAGTCAGCCAATCACCTCCTATTAAGGTGCATTGATCCTGGATATTGTCCCATGACACTATCTTGTTGAAGATTTCCTTTGGCTTCCAATACGGACCTGACTCAGGCCATGTGGGGGATTTCCATGTAACTTCCTTGTTATAATCAGTATTCTGCAAATCTGCTCCGATAGTGATTTTCTCGAAATGCTCGACCTTTGCCGCAATCCTGCATCCGCCTTCAGATGCTGATAATCCTTCATATCTGAGGTTGTAAGGGTCGTTCCAGTTGAGGTTCCAGGTATAATTCACTTCGCAGGTGGAATTGCATGTCAACGGGCCAGTGCCGAAACTGGCATAATCCGGGCAGGGGTCGCCTGTAACAGGGCATGCTGTAAAATCATTCTTCTCTTTTACTACCCTTGCGTCTCCTCTTGCATCATGGAGACATATAAGGCGCGAGCTAACATATATTCCATACCCTTTGTTTAGATTCAAATTCCAGTCTTCGATATTGCCTGTGACCCCGCTGCCTGTGACCCCGCCGGTATTTGATTCGTAACTGCAGGCAGCACTGCAGTCATCGATAAAGCGTGTCCCTGCAAGAAACATTGCATCAGGTCCGTGGTTCTTAGTGCAGTTTGAGCCGAAGGTCACTTCATTTTCCACAGTCCCTGTACTGCTTATGTAGCAACAGCACCCCATCTCGCAATCAGCGATCTCACTGCATTGTGCTGCATGGGCCGTTCCGCCAAGGTAATCGCATATTACAGGCACAAGTGATAATTCCTGGCAGGAATACTGAAGAAACCTTGGCGCATAACAGCAGCCTTTGGGATTACAGACGCTGTCAGGTAACTGCCAGTAATTGTTGAGGCAGTCGTTCCTGTCTGTCGGACAAGCAATGCCATACATGCCTGTTGTTCCTGCTCCATAAGGACCTGATGTAGGGCAGCATTTCTCAGGTGCCGTTTGAGCATCCTTGCCGGCTGTCGGTATGATCTTGCATACATCTTCTCTTGTTGTATCAACACAGGGGTTGACGCAGTTTGCAGCAAAGGTAGACAACATAGCCAATGCTAATGCTAGAATGGTTACTGCCCCTTTTTTCAACCCACTGACCATTTTACGTGTATGAAGACCTGAATAGCCCAGTATTTAAAAGTTTCTATGTAAGGGCTATGTCCCAAATATCCAATAGAATCTGAATGGAATTAACCTCTTTTGGAGGTTGTATGCCACAATATGCCATGCAAATTCCCTCTTTTTCATATAATGCAGCCTTGATCTGAGTGAGAATATCCTTGATTTGAGGCTCCTTATCACACATTCAACAATACTTCTCATGCCTTTCATCTCATGGCCTTCCTTACATCTTCTTCGGTTCACTCCCTTTGGCCTTGGCACATTGAAATCTATGATAGGGGCGAACATGAGATTTCCATTTTTTCTGCATAACTCATGCAGTGGCTCGCTATCGTATCC